>ERZ777011.84-NODE-84-length-140455-cov-5.007044_pt1 | contig 140455 bp, 122 predicted proteins | sample MGYA00374964_ERZ777011 | MGnify/ENA primary metagenome ERZ777011 (study PRJEB29310, sample SAMD00008975) | mouse gut metagenome | study: EMG produced TPA metagenomics assembly of the Metagenome analysis of fecal microbiota from mouse which was promoted... | reverse complement strand
ATGGACAACAGAGAACTTGCTGGACTCAAAAAAATAGGTTGATTTAACTCCTAAGGCGGGTGTCGGAGGTTCGAATCCTCTCTGGGACGCTCTGAAACCCTGATAAACAGCGGGTTTCGCGGAAAATGGCTTGCTAATGCAGATAATGTATGGCAAGCCATTTTGGATTCTGCGTTTCCCTGCCCATTAGCAAAAATCTGCTAATATTTTTTGAAAATCCTGCCGATTTTTTCAATTTTGCTAATTCCTTTTGCTAATACGATTTTTTAACCTGCAAATTTTTCTGCTAATAAGGGTTATGTCATATTAGCAGATTGGACAGACTGTGCGATTTTGATTAGCAGTTCCGGGTTCACCTGTGCCAATGCCTTGAGCGCCTCCTCGGCATCTGCAGGCAGGGGCGGCGCCTGCTGAACCGGGGCTCCCGGCTTGGCAGTCAGAAAATCATCCATCTTTTGTGCCAGACGCTCCCTGTCACTCTCAAAGGAATGGGAGCCGTACCGCCTTGTCAGCATTTCGAGGTTAGCCCATCCGCCGGCGTGCTTTACGGAGTTATAATCTCCGTTGGAAAGCGTCAGCTTTGTGGAGGCGCTGGTATGCCGCAGGCTGTGGAAAACAATTTCTTCCGGATTGATGTCCGGATCGTCAATCTCCCGCAGGATTTCCTTAAACCGCTTGTTCAGGTGTTCTGTCATAAGGGGACGCCCGTTTGCCTGACAGATCACAAGGTTATAATCCATGTAACCGTCCGAGCCTAAATCAGCTTTCATCTGGTCCTGCATCCGTTTCAGGACAGCCAGTGCATCCATAATGGAAGACGGGACTTCCACATCCCGGACACTCCCCCTTGTCTTCGGCTGTTTCAGGACAATGACCGTTCTGGTGCCGGGGAAGAGGTTAGGAAACTGATACAGGATGTCCAGCTTGGATAATTTCTTGATACTGTCCTTGCTGATGCGGTCAATCACCCTGTCCATGCAGAAGGTTTTCTTCTCAAAGTCAACCCTGTCCCACTGTAACCCTGCAATCTCACCTCCCCGGAATGTACAGCCGATAGCGATAAGTACCGCACAGTGGATCATGAAATAGTCGTAGTTGTCCGGCCTGCAGGTAAAATCCAGCACCTTCAGCACCTGCTCAGGGGATAAGGTCTCCCGTTCCTTTTCCTTGTGTTCCGGGAGCGTTGCATACAGGAAAGGATTTTTGCTGATGTACTCCCAGCGGACAGCCAGGTTAAAGGCACAGCGCAGCAGCTTGTGGATGTCATGGATGGTGGATGCGGAAACATGGTCCCTTGCAGGCCTTCCCATGTTGGTAGCCGGTTCTGCCTCTGTTTCCAGAAAATGATAATAGTCATCCACGGTCTTGACCTTGACAGAGCGCAGTTTATTTTCACCAAAATAAGGATGTATGTAGTTCTCTATCAAACCGAGGTTAGCGGCATAGGAAGAAGAACCCCACCGTTTCTCGCCATACTTCTCAACAAACTCATATAAAAATTCGCTGACGGTCATGGAAGAAAGACTGTTTTCATTGTCAGGGCGTGGGGATGATTCCTTTAATTCCTGTGCCTGCTCATGTTCAATCTGTGCTTTTCTGGTCCTTGCTGCAGTGTAACTCAGCCCGGATTCCCAGACCTGTTCGCTTTTCTTTCCTTTTTCTGTTTTCTTGTAGTAAACCACGGAATATGATTTACCTCTTTTTACGATTGAAGCCATACTGATCCTCCTTTAATTTTTACTGTCAAGCCAGTCGTCAAAGGAAGACTTGGATATTCTGACATATTTCCCGACTTTCACAGTCTTAAAGAGCGACTGCCTGCAGAGATTGTATGCCATGCTGCGGCTGATCTGAAGGATGTCCGCAATTTCCTGTACGGAATAAGTCCTCTTCTCAGAACCGGCCTGTATCTGTAGATTTGTTTCTTCAACTGCCATATCTTCTCCTTTCCATGCAGTTGAAACGGAATCAGCATAGTCCCTGTAAATACTCTCCATATCATATATACGAATTGAACAGGGGAACTTTCAACTGCAATTAGCAAATAAATTAAATGTTCGATTAAAACCGCAACTCCGGGTCTTTTCCTGCGCCAGCTTTGCCGCGTATTGTCAGGCTGCCGTTATACGGCAATCAAGCAGAGGGCGGGCGTCCATGCCGGCTGTCCGTCTGCACCTGTATAACCCCCGGATTGCTTTATGAAATTGTCAAGGAGCGGAAGGCTGTCCTGCATATAGGCGAGCCTACAGTCAAATACCTCACTGCCAAGCACAATGCGTCCAAAGGACGCTACGGTATTTGACTCTCTCGGCATTCGTCAAATATCCATGCAAGCATGGCTATTTTTCTCATTGCTCGCGGAAATAAAGCAATTTGATATATAAATAGGGCACAGGTTTCATTTATTCTGCAAGGTAGTAAAAAATATATGAATGGATAATTTGAATATTGTCGCTCATGGAAAATAATATTTAATACAAACAAAAAGTTTAGCTTGTTAAAAGATAATGCATTTACTAGATATAGTATTTTTTTTCTTTTTAAGGTACGATATATTGCATTTTGTTTGTGTTTGTGCTAAAATACAACTAAATAAAAGGATTTGATAAAATGCAAGGAATACTATGAATATGCAAGGGCAGTATTTTGCACTAGAATTTTACGGTAGGATTAAACAATAAATAGTATTATTGTGGCATATAGGTACAATACAATTGAAGGATAAATTAGAACATGAAAGTGCTTTTGGTAGATACAGGAACTACACGACGAGAATATAGTGAACCTATAGGTATTGAAACGCTAGTAACATATATTAAAAATGCAGAAGTTACCGCAATGTCTATAGAATTACAGGGATTAGAAAAGGTAATTAGTAATATTAAAAGTAATAATTATAGTGTAATTGGCATTTCTTCAAAAATTGGTTCATTTGATGTGATAAAAAATCTTGTTAACGAGATTATGTTATACTCATTTAATACAGTAATATGTTTGGGAGATATATATGGTACATATGCATATGAAGATGTTTTAAAATGGAATCCAAATGTAATTTGTATGATAGGAGAAGGTGAAAAAAATCTGCCAGTATTAATTGATATTGTAAAGAAATATGGCAAAGAATACAGAGGGTATTTGAAAAATATAAAAAGCATAGCTTACTACAATCAGGGAGTAGTAGTTAACGAACGAGAAAAGGAACTAGATGTAAAACAGGCTCTTTTCCCATCAAGAATATTACTTCCTGACATACTTAAAAAAAGTGGAATTGCTCATCTTGAAGGAAGCAGGGGATGTGCATATGGTAATTGCTCATTTTGCGGTATTGTTCAAAAGTATGGAAATCCAAGATGGCGACCTTTTGATGAAGAATTTATTTATAATGAGTTAATTACATTATCTAATGCAGGAGTAGTTTCACCATATTTTACAGATGAAGATTTTTTTGGAAACAATGTTGATCGTGTTATAAAGATAGCTCAAGGCATTATGGATTTAAAAAAATCGAACAAACTAAATCCGGAACTGAATTTTTATTTCAATATGAGAGTAGATTCTGTAGTAGGAAAGGATAGTGTGGGATACGAAAAAGCTAGGGAAATTCTTTCAATATTAAAATTAGCAGGACTTAGGGAAGTGTTCATTGGAGTAGAGTCCGGCAGCTCTGAACAAATTAGTAGATATAAAAAGAATAATGAGCAATTCAAAAGTATCAAAGCAATAATGACACTAAATAGTTTGGGCATTGATGTTGATATAGGTTTTATTCTTTTTGATCCATTTATGACAATGACGGATTTAGTAAATAACCTTAATTTTATATATCAGGCAGGTATAAATACAAATTATTCGCGCTTGGCAAAAAAATTAAGAATAGAACCATTAACACCATATGCAAAGGAAAGATGTAATTCTTGGAATATTTCAGAAAGTTTGGATATGGAGGCGGTTTGTTTTCCTTATAGTTTTATAGACAATAAGGTTGAAAGAGTATATAAAGTTTTTAGTATATGGGAAAAAGAAGATATGGATATTATTTACAATCTTCAGTCTTTTTGTCGAGGTGAAGTGCCTAGCGAAGAAGATCGTAATAAAGCTAAAAAAATTATTTCAATGTATCGCTCTTTGGATATTGCTTTGTTAAGAAAACTTTCTGATTATGAGATGTATAATGAAGATGGAAATTACAGTGAGATAATTAGTTATTTTTCTGATATACGAAAGCAATACGACTATGCGATGCAAGAAACCATTGAAAACTATATGGCAAAATATCGAAGGATACCAAATATCTAAAATTGAAGGGGCATTTTTGTGTATAGAGATAGTGTTTTCTTAGCTGGAAATTTTGAAGCGCAAAATCTAGTTAATAATATGAAAAATAGAGATAAATACCTTTTTATTCGTAAACACTTTATTTATGCATGTCTCCTAAGTGAAAATGTTTTTTTGCCTGCGGCAAATTATTTTCAGTCACCGATAACAAGGCAAATTATTAATGAATTTGCTGCATTATTGAGACCTACAGATTGTTATCCCAAATTAGTATATATATCAATTAATCCTGAAAAAGAAGATTTTGCGGGAGAAGCATTAGAAAAGAGCGGAACTTATCTGGACTTACCGAAGTATCAATGTTATATGGATAGATTTGTAAGAGATAGACTAGTTGCAAAATTGAATACACTTACGGAACCTACTTGGCGTAAAGGTAAATTAATTAACAACTTAAGTAATTATATTATTGATGAAACTACAGAAGGGGGATTTTTAAATGATAAAGTAAAAATATTTTATGACTCGCAAGATAAGGTGCAAGAGATTTTTTGTCCATTGTTGTTAGCAGTTGAGAAAAATGAAAAAGCAATTATACCAGAATATATTTTGCAGTTTGATAAAGAGGGCGCAATTAATAAGACTTCAGAGAATTTAATCAGATCCTCTCTTTTAAAAGCATATGCAGTTTCATTAGAAAACCTTTATGAGGCATATGTATGCAACCCTTTAGTACAGTTGTATGATAATAGAAATTTTTTTCCATATTCAATCAGTTATTTAGACACTTTTATATTTGATTCTTTTTTAAAGTTGTTTGAAGATGTTAATTTGTTTATAGCTAATACTAATGCAAAACAACTGAGAAAAATAAAATATTCTCAAGGTTTTCGTATTTTTATAGAGGGCTATAAAAAATTTATAGAGCGATTGGGTGTTATGAAAGTTTCTAAAGAAGATATTTTGTTCCAAATTGTAAAAGAAAAAAATCGACAAGATGTCTTATATAAGAATATGCTAAATAACTCTGAACTTGCTTCTTTAATGTATAGTTCTATATTTGGAGCAAGGTCTAGAATAAAAAAATTGACAGGTAAAACACTGTCATTAAAGACAAACGCAGTATTAGAAATAAATGAAGATGTTTTTTTATATGCATTGGTTAACGAAGTATATGAAACATTCATGCATAAATATTCAGAATATTTACGAACCATTATAAAATCTACATATCAACATACAAAAAAAGATAAGGAGGGACTTTTTGTGTTTAATAATAATACTAATAATGGTGGGATACAGAATGTGACGCAAAAATCCAGTAATGTTCATGTAACCGTTCAAGCAACTGAAGAAAAAATATTATTTAGTGTAAATGAAGTAGAGCAAATAAATGATTTTGCTAGGGAGCTTGCCGGTAGTGAATATTCTGAATTAAAAAATTCTGAAAAACTGCAGCTATCAGGGATTCTTTATGCATTAGGAGAAACGGCATCCGATTCGGAGGATTGTAGTGCTAAACTAAAAGAATTTCAAAATGTGTTTAAGTCTTTAAAGGCAACTGCACAGAAAATTGTTATTTCAGTGGCAGCAGGAGTAATAAGTAAGGCATTACTATTCAAATTGGGACTAAAATAACTTGGATTAATTAGTCGAAATAATTTTAAATGGAGGTATCTTTTATGGAAAAACAAGTAACAGAACGGTCAGCAGTTTTATTATTTTTAACTCGTTGCAATAATGGTGAAGATGAAATATTACTACAGTTACGTCAAAATACTAAATATGGAAATGGAAAATGGGATTTAGCAGCAACAGGTCATGTTGAACCTGGAGAATCTATGAAAATGGCACTTGTAAGAGAAGCAAAAGAAGAAATAGGTATCGAAATCGATATGAAAGATATTCAGTTTTTAACATTAATGCATGTATATACTCCAGCAACTTGTAAGATATATTATAATGCTTATTTTGCAGTTAATACATATAAAAATATTCCTATTATTAATGAAAGGGAAAAATGTGGCGCATTGGAATGGTTTAGCATTAAAAGGTTACCTACAAATATTTTAGAAGATAGGAGACAGGCTATATATAATATTTTGTCACATGACAATTACGGAGAGGTTGGATGGACTAGAGAAATGGAATACGCAATAATATAATTATCAATAACTATTTTAGTATAAATAAAATTAGGCATTATAAGAGTATAACAAGTATGCAAATCCCTATTTTGAATAATCGTGCGCTTTTGCAACGCATATTTTTAGCGAGTAAAAATTGCTAATTTGTCAGAGTTTTGTTATTATTTATAAAGAATAAGATTAATGTGTTTAGCTTTGTATAAAATCAGTTACAAATTTACAGACACAAAATGTTATGTATAGAGATTGACTTATACCATATCTTGTGATAGACTTGCATTGTAATTGATTTTTGTGCGCCGCCCGTCAGGGCAATACAGTAAATCTGTATGCGGAGAAGGCTCTGCATTGCACACGCAGTTAAGTTTGCAGTATTGTGTCAGTAATATCCTTATGCCTTGGTGCGGACAGGATTACTGGCTTTTTTTATGCAGGGAGAGATCCCATATATAAGCGAGAATGATTCCGGCTCATACAAAAGTATGGGCAGCAGTTATGCGGAAACCATTCCCGCTTTTTTTGTTCCATGAAACAGCCCAAATGCCGCAAGGCTTTGAGGATAAACAGAAAAGGAAAGGCAGGTAAAGTGTATGAATGCAAAGAACAGAAAGGGCAGCAGGGGCTGCCAGATGCGGGGAAAGAACCCCCACAGGCACTATGCTGTGGAAACAGGCGCAGAATACCGGAAGAATTTCAACCGGGGAACAGTCATAAGGCCCGTATTCAACCATCAGAGGGCGAGAAGGGGGGCATGATGGATGTCTGCTGAAAATCAGTTACAGAGGGATATTTCCCCCTATGTCCTGACGGATACTTCCAACCTGCCAAGGGAGGCATGGCTGGAGTTCCGGCGCAGGGGAATCGGCGGCAGCGATGTGGCGGCACTTATGGGTATATCGCCTTTTTGGACTGCCAGGGACCTTTATTATGACAAGCTGAATATTGCGCCGCTGGAACCGGACGAGAGCAACTGGGTCGCCATGGAAATGGGCAATCTTTTAGAGGAGCTGGTCTCACGCATCTTTGCAAAAAAGACCGGTTATGAGATTTTTAAGGTCAAAAAGATGTTCTATCACCCGCAGTATCCGTTTATGCTGGCAGATGTGGATTATTTTGTGCGGCTTCCGGACGGCAGCATTGCCATTCTGGAGATAAAGACCACAAATTACAATGCCAGGGATAACTGGTGGAAGAACGGGCAGGAGAGTGTCCCTGTCTATTATGAATGCCAGGGCAGGCAGTACATGGCAGTGACAAATCTGGACAGGGTATTTTTCTGCTGTCTGTATGGGAACAGCGAGGACGAGGTCATCATCCGGGAGATCAAGAGGGATTATGACTATGAGGAAGAAATGATTTTTCTGGAAACGGAGTTCTGGAACAGCCATGTGATGAAGAAAACACCGCCGCCGTATACGGAGGACGGTAATCTGATCCTGAAAAGTGTGCGGCAGCATATGGGAAGGGCAGATGAAAGCGCTGAAAAGATTACCATGGACAACAGCACGGCAGCCGTATTATCGCGGTACATGGAACTACAGAAAGAAAAAGAGGCTTCTGAAACGCAGTTAAAAAAGCTGCAGAAGGAAATGGAACGGCTGAAGGCGATGCTGGTTGCGGAAATGGGGCAGAGGTGTACGGCGGTCTGCGAGACTGGCGGCGCCAATTATACAATTACCTATAACCCGGTCCGGAAACCTGTCATAGAAAAGGATAACCTTCTGCGCCTGAAACTCCAGTACCCGAAATTATATGAGGAGTTTGTCACAATCTCAGAATACCGCAGATTTCAAGTAAAGGTCAGCGCCGCCCCGGCAGCCTGACGGAAAGGAAAAAGAATGAGCAGTTGTATAGGTACTTATGACGATACCATATTTTATAACCCGGCAAGCCATTATTGTGTATTCCGCATCAAGACTGCAGACCAGAGTATCCCGGAGGAGGCGCGCTCCACAAGAAGGTATCCGGACCACCTGATCCGGTTTACAGTGGTCGGCTATGACCTGCCCAGGACAGATGCAGTGGAACTGGAGCTGGAGGGCGAATGGGTCAAAGGGAAATACGGATACCAGATGCAGGTGGAACAGTGGAATGAAATTGTTCCCAAGACCAGGGACGGTGTACTGGGTTATCTCAGCTCCGGCCTGATTAAAGGGATAGGTGAAAAGACAGCCGCAGAGATCGTGGCGCGCTTCGGGACGGATACACTGGAGATTCTGGAGCGGCACCCGGAAAAACTGTTAGAGATAAGGGGCATTACGGAAAATAAGCTGGAGGATATTAAAACTTCTTATGCGGAAAACCGTATGCTGAAAGACCTGATGACCCTGCTTGCGCCGTTTAAGCTGACACCTAAGACAGCATTAAAGATCTACCAGCACTTCGGGCCTTCGAGTCTGGATATTTTACGGAAAAATCCGTTTGAACTGTGCCAGATGTCAGGATTCGGGTTTAAGCGGGTAGATGCCATTGTCCGCAAGACCAACAGTAATTTCCATGACCCCATGCGTATCAAAGGGGCGGTTTACTGCACACTGGATGATGCCAGGGGGAAACAGGGGCATCTGTTCATGGAGAGGAAAAGCCTGTCCGCCAGCGCAGTGAAATTATTGAATGATAAAGTCCCTGTGCCGGAACTCAGGGTAAAAAAAGAGGAGGTGGAAGAAGAAATACAGGATATGATCCTGAAAGGCGCAATTGTATGCGCAAAGGATGACATATACAAGCCAGCAGTATTTGAGCAGGAGGACGAAACGGCAAGGCAGATTGCCTTGCGCCTGTTGGAACAGCCTGTCACGGAAAATATCAGCACAGTGCTGGAAAAGGTAAAAAACCAGCTTGGAATATTGCTTTCCGGGAAGCAGGAGGCAGCGGTCAGGGAGGCATTCTGCCACAACCTGTCCATCATCACCGGTTCCCCCGGAACAGGTAAAACCACAGTCCTGAAAACGATTCTGGAGGTGTACCGCATTTTTTACCCGAAAAACGGGATCATGCTGATGGCGCCTACCGGAAGGGCGAGCCGCCGCATGGCGGAAAGCACAGGATTTCAGGATGCAAAGACCATGCACAGCGGGTTAGGGCTGTTCAGCGGGGAGGAAGATACCGGGCAGGGCACAAACGCAGGTGGGAGCCTTTCTGCAGATCTGGTGATCGTGGACGAATTTTCCATGGTGGATATGTGGCTGGCAAAGCAGTTCTTTACAAAAGCAAAGAGAGGCTGCAGGATTGTGCTGGTAGGGGATGCGGACCAGCTCCCCAGCGTAGGCGCAGGGAATGTGTTCAAGGATCTGATCCAGTGCGGGCTGATACCTGTCACGGTGCTGGACGAGATTTTCCGTCAGTCAAAGGACAGCCTGATTGCCTATAATGCAAAATTCATCAATGCGGGAAATACCAAGCTGTATTACGGGAATGATTTTATATTCCTGCCCGGGCAGTCCCAGGAAGAAGTGGCGGATGTTATCATTGAGCAGTACTGTAAGGAAATTGCAGAACACGGGATTGAAAATGTACAGATTCTTTCCCCTTTCCGGGAAGAGGGCGCTGTCTCTGCCGACAAGCTGAATGCGTGTATCAGGGAAGTCGTCAACCCGTTCCAGTCAACGGAGGATGAGATCCATATGGGTGCAAAGACATTCCGTGTCGGGGACCGCATCATGCAGACCAAGAACACAGACAAGGTATCCAACGGCGATCTGGGATTTATCTGCTATATTAAGGATACGCCGGAGGGCAGACGGATCGGTATGGATTTTGGAGAAAACAGGAAGATGGAGTACGGCATGGAGGATATGGTGAATCTGGATCTTGCTTATGCCGCTACCATCCACAAGGCGATGGGTTCCGAGTATGAGATTGTGCTGATGCCATTGGTGAAAGCCCATCTGATTATGATGTACCGGAATCTGCTCTACACGGGCATTACCAGGGCAAAAAGGAAAGTCATACTGGTGGGTGAAAAATCCGTGCTCTTTGCAGCAATCCACCGGAATGAGATCAGCCGGAGAAATACCAGGCTTGGCGAGCGTATCTGTATGTATCACAAGGCGTTTTCCAAAAAGGCGGATATGCCGATACCGGCCCTGTCAGAGAACAAATTAAAGAATGCAGGTTAAAAAATGGGATGCAGGGTGCAGAAAAAGCGCTTCGTATCTCTTATTTATATTAACGAGAGGAGATTATCAATATGAGCGAAAACAAAAATCAGAGTCAGTGTATGTACCAGAGTGTGCCTGCGGCAGCAGCAATGAACAGGGTTCCGGGTTTTGAGCCTTTGAATTTCCTGCGCATGGCTGTATCCGAGGATACCAGGGAGAAAGTATGGAGGCTTGATCTGCGGTATATGAAAGCATGGTTCCGTATGGCGCGGCCCAACGGGAGGATGAAGCTGAAATCCCTCCGGATCACAGAGCAGATTGCCATTTTCGAGGCGCAGGTCTATATGGACCGGAGCGACGAGGAGCCTTTCAGTAATTATATTGCACAGTGTACGGCAGAGGAGGCAAAAAGCGGCGACTATATCAGGGATGCGCAGGATGCAGCCCTGGCGGTGGCGCTGAACAATGCCGGGTTTGGCATTCAGTTTGCGGATCTGACCGGGCTTGGGGTAAAAGAGCAGTATGGAAGTGAGATTCCTGTATCGAAAGAGCAGATTGGGACATCTGATGTTCCGGGGACAGCTCCGGCGCAGATGCCCATACAGGCACAGCAGCCCGTTACCCAGCAGCGTGTGGTACAGCCTAATGTGCAGGCAGTACAGAAAGCAGAGCCGGAAGCACAGACTATGCCACAGGCAGCAGTACAGAGAACAGTTCAGTCAGCACAGCGGCCCGTTTCACAAGCGGCAGCAGTAGTACAGCAGAAAACAGCCCAGCCGTCACCACAGCCTATACCACAGGCTGCGGTACAGAAAGCGGTTCAGCCTAATCCGCAACCGTCACCACAGGCGGCAGCAGTACAGAGAACAGTTCAACCAGCACAGCAGACCGTATCACAGACGGCGGCAGTACAGCAGAAAGCAGTCCAATCAGCACAACAGCCTGTATCGCAGGCTGCGGTACAGCAGAGAGTGGCACAGCCACAGCCCGCACCTGTTTTGCAGGCGCAGGCAGTAAAGCAACCGGCACAGCAGCCGTCACAACAGACAGCCACGGCACAGAATGTCGTGCAGATGCCACAGGCAGCAGCTACGGCAGTACAACAGCCTGCGGAAGAACATCTGCCGGTCATGCCGGAAGAAACCCGTCTGCCCGTAAGGGAACAGCCTGTATCCGTAACCGCACAGCCTTCCGAAGAAAGCCTGCCGATAACAGCAGAGAGCATCCCTGTAAAAGAGGATGTTCAGGAACAGGCGGCGGAGTCAGGCTATATGCCGGGTACGCCCGTAGAGGAAATCCTGAGCCGTATGACATTTGAGGAGGCGCAGAAAGTCGTGGTTGATGTAGGCGCCTGCAAGGGCTGGACAATGGCCGAGGTTGCAGACAGACGTCCGCCCAGCCTGAAATACTATGTTTATGGAGGCTATAAGGGGGATAACAATATCCTCCGGGCTGCAGCAAAGATTATGCTGGATTCCCTTGAGGCAAAAAAAGCAGGCTGATGGGAGAAATCCTGAATATGGCAGGGGAAGGAGGTGCTGGTAGTGACCTCATATCCACAGAATTTTCCATTTGGGATCATGGATGTGGTGGAATTGCTGCATTTGAGGATACGGCGCCGGCAGGCGGGCAGTGTTTATACAGACTGCCCGTTCTGCGGGGACTGCCGGGGAAAGATGAATGTGAACTTTACAAAAAATGTCTGGAGATGCAACTATTGTGATGAACATGGCGGAATGCTGGCTTTGTATGCAAAATACCATAACACCACAAATTCCGATGCCTATCGAGAAATCTGTGATGCGCTGCAGGCAGGAGACACTGGCTGGGGATATGGGGAAAGCGAAAGGGCGCAGACAGGCAGTTCTGTCGGCGCCGGCACCTATCCCCTGCAAAATGAACAAAAGGAAGTTGCACAATCCGAACGGGCAAGCGCACAGGATATTCACCAGACATTTTCCATGCTGTTCGGGATGCTGACCTTAAAGCCTGCGCACAGGGAACATCTGCGGTCAGACAAAAGAGGCCTGACGGATGAGCAGATTAGCTGTTTTGGATTTAAGAGTACACCGCCATATTTTTTGTGCCGTTCCCTGACGGAGCGGCTGATGAAGCAGGGTTGTGTGGTTCAGGGGGTGCCGGGCTTCTATCAGACGGACAAAGGAGAGTGGACGGTAAAATTCAGCAGCAGGATGTCTGGCATCCTGATTCCGGCAGTCGGTATTGACGGCTTGATAAGGGGCGCCCAGATTATGCTGGATACGCCTATTAGGAACAAAGATGATCCTCCGGAAAAGCAGGGAACGAAATATCTGTGGCTGTCATCCTCCGGTAAACCAATGGGTGTGACATCCGGCAGTCCGGTCCATTTTGTGGGAAATCCCTTTTCGCGGACAATTTATGTAACGGAAGGGCTGCTAAAAGCAGATATTGCAAACTCGCTGATGAACCGCTCTTTTGCGGCGATTGCGGGGGCAAACAATGTACAGCAGCTTGATCCGCTGTTTGCACTGCTGGCACAGAATGGGACGGAGCTTATCATAGAGGCCCATGATATGGATAAGTACAGCAATGAGATGACGGAGAAAGGCAGCTCAAAAATATACCTGCTGGCAAAAAAGTATGGCATGGAATGCAGGCGGCTGACATGGAACCCCAATTACAAAGGGGTGGATGACTGGCAGCTCGCACTGCGGAAAAATAAGGAAAAGGAGGGCATGGATTTTAAGCAGAGTTACCTGAATGGTCTGTGTGATATGGAATCTGTCGATAACTGTATAGAGCAGTGGCATTCCGGCGGACAGCAGGCAGGGAGCCCGTCAGGGTTTTTAGGGCTTACGGAAAACGAGTATCAGATATTCTGCAAAGATGGTAAGGCTGCGCTAAAAGCCCTACTGGATGCACAGCGCAGGACACAGGGAGTCCGCATCTATCAGCTGGACTTCTCGGAGGAGGAAAGGACCATTGCCTTTGCGTTCAAGGGAATACAATGGATGTATAAGGCAGGGTTTGAACAGCCCCCGGCCGGGAAATACCGGCTGGTGTATGACGAAAAGATATTCTGTCCTGTCGTGATGACGGACAAAGAACTGTTAGGGCGGCTGTTTCATGATTTCAGCAGCGAAAAAAATCTGCAGCACTATCAGGGGAGACCGATTTCTCCCTCTGATGTTATAGAGCTGTATGATGAGGAGAAAAGGGATTACTATTATGTGGATTCCCCTCAGTTTGTGCCGGTACGGTTTTCCCCGTTTCTGGCAAAACCAATGAAGAACAAGTAAACCTGCCGCTTTGATAAGATTACAGGGCGGCGCCAGAGCGGCAAATAAGGGCATGGTTCGGGAAAATATTCCGGTGCCGTGTCTTTTTTGCGCGGAAAGAGAGGAAATATGAGTGAGATGAATCAGAACAATATGGCAGCCGGAGGATGGCAGTATGCTGTAATGGGAACCCCATTTGATAATCAGGCAGCAGTACAGGAGATGGATACCCTTCCGGTTCCGCCGGAACAGGTATATGCAATTCCTGCGGAGGTTGCAGGGATGGCAGAAGGAATGCCGACGGAAGATGCCGTATATGAAGAACCTGCGGTAGAAGAAACAGCCGGGTTTGCCGGGGAACCTATGGCAGAAGATATGATTGCGCCGTCAGCGGAGCCTGTGGAGGAAGAAACAGCAGAATCTGCGGAAGAGCCTGAAGGAGAGGATACTGCGGAAGACAACCAGACGGAGGAACAGCCGCAGGAAGAAGACGAAGAAACCAGGCGGGCAAAGCACGAGGCGGCAGAGGCAGAGCGGAAAGCGCAGTGGGAGGCAAGGCAGCAGCAGAAAAAGGATGCCCTGCAGAAACAAAAAGAAGCGCTTGACGGTATGAGCGAGGAAGAGCTTGTGAAAAAGTCCATGGAGCGGATCAGCGCCGATACGGAAAAGCTCACGCGGCGCAATATGAAAGACTGTGTGGCGGAATATATCCAGACGCTCTGCCTGGAAGATCCCGAATTTGCCCGCATGGTGATGGAACCCCGAAAAAGCATGGTTCATTGTTTCCAGTATATTAACCGGAAGGCATGGGATTATGTCCAGGATGAGATGAAAGCCAATGATGTCAGACTCGAAACAGGGCAGCAGGGTTATGGGAGCGATATTCCTGACGGTCTGTGCTACCAGTGGGCGGAAGATTATTTCAGGAATTCCCTTGCCAAAGAGGACGAGGATGAAGAAGAAAAATTTGTCCCCAAGCCTTATGTGGGAAAAACAGGTTATAAGCCCACAGCCAAAAAGAAAGCAGAAAAAAAGGAGAAAAAAGCCAAGGTTCCGGAAAAGAAACCGGAACAGGAGAAAAAGACGGAGAATGTACAGGTGACAGGGCAGATATCCCTGATGGATATGATGTCGCAGGGAAACCAGGCAAGTTAAGGAGGGAAAAATGATTGCTTATAAGGCGTTTGAGCAGGGGCTTATCTGTCTGGAATACAAGTTCAAAATGGGCTTGAACCGCACAGACAAAGCAAACTGCAGACAGAACGGATTCCATTGTGCTGAAAATCCGCTGGACTGCCTTACCTATTATCCGGATATGGGGAGTTCAGAGTATTGTATTGTCAGCGCAGGCGGGGATATTGACGAGGATGATGTTGACTCAAAAATTTCCTGCACGGAGCTGACTGTCTTAAAAAAATTAACCCGGAGGGAGTTTTTCCTGCATGGTCTGGCCTTTATGGCGGACCATCCCCTGCGGGAGTGGAGCTGCCATGTAAAGAAAGACCGGGCGGAGGCACACGGCGGATATGCAGTCGTAAGGGGCATGGACCCCGTGGCAAAGGGAGAGATGGGAGACATTCTGGCACTGGCCAGGGAAAATCCGGAGACAGGAATAGTGGAACAGGTTGCACTGATCTGTGTGGATGGCACAAATATCATGGCGGGTAAATGGTATGATGCAAACTTAAAAGAAAGGCAGGTTATATTATTATGAAAAAAGGAGAGCTGTTAAAATTACGGACATTAAAGGCTACCCCAAAAATGATGCGGATGGCGGCAAATGATACCGTGAAAAGGGAAGTGTCATATTACAATACGAGAAAAAGCTATACCTATGGGCTTTATATGCGCTGCCAGGTATTAAAAGGAATCCTGAAGGTGGCTTTTTTCCTGCCGGAATATATGCGGATGGAGTCAGCCATGCCTGCCTATGAATTATATATTAACAATCAGACAGGCGAATTCCTGACTTATGACAGAGGGATGAAAAAGTGGCTGACGGCAAAGCTGGATATGATTCCGTGGCCGGGGTATGTCACTTATTCCGGAAAGAAGTGGATTAATTCGGAGGGCGCCCGGACCATCAGGAGATACCTTGGTGTATCCAATGGAGGATACAAAGGGATTTTGGAGTACCAGCTCCAGATCAGGGCGGATGAACTGAAAAAGCGCCACAGACGGGAGACTGACCCGTGGGATTTGGATATGGAACAGACCCCGGAGCTTCCCAAGGACTGGGAGAAATGGGTGTTAAAAGTCGGGATTCCGGAGAATTACGTTTTTTACCGCTATGACCGCAGAGGGGTTACAGAGGGCTATTGTACCTATTGTGAAAAGCAGGTTCCGATCAAACATCCGAAACACAACAAAGAGGCAACCTGTCCCTGCTGCCGCCATAAGATTACCTATAAGTCCGAGGGCAAGGCTGCAGGCGTTGTGAGGACGGATACGGCACATATGTATCTGCTGCAGCGCTGTGAGGATGGCGTGATGATTCGCGGCTTTGAAGGGAGCAGGTTTTACAAACGGGAAGATTACCATAATACAAAGTGCCAGTTCTCAGAGGTCCGGCGTGTTATCCTGGACAAGGATGGGTATGAATTACGCGCTTATTCGTGGGGCGAGTATAAGAATACGGAAACAAGATGGATTAAAACCAGTCTTGGGCAGCGCTATACAAAATCATTCTATTACTATTATTACTATTCCCCGACTTATGAAGGGCGTATATATGGACGCACCCTGCCGGATCTTGCGAAAAAGGAACTGCGTAAGACTGGCCTGGTGGAAATGGCTTCCATGATGGAAAAAATAGACCCGGAAAAATATCTGGCGAAGTGGCAGAACATCCCGGAACTGGAACGTCTGGCAAAAGCGGGGCTTGGCACTCTGGCAATGGAATGTATGTACGGCAGGTGTTCCATTGAGGGCTGTTTTAAGAACCGTCTGTTTGGCGACTTAAAGAAACTGCTGGGCATAGATTCCCAGGAACTGGCAAGACTGCGAAAGTGTAATGGCGGCAGTCAGTTCCTGAAATGGCTGCAGTATGAGAAAGCAACGGGAAAGCTGCTGCCCGACCATGTAATCAGCTGGTTTTGTCAGGAGGATATCACAGCAGAAGATTTGAAATTCATCAGTAACCGTATGAGCATGGTGCAGATTTATAATTATGTAAGACGGCAGATGAAAGAGAACGGCATGAAAAGCAGGGAGGTCCTGACAACATGGAGCGACTATCTGGCAATGGCGGAGCGTTTCCACATGGATACGCAGGATGCCATTATCTACCGGGTAAACAAGCTGCGTAAGCGGCATGACGAGCTGGTAGAGAGGTGCCACAGCAAATCACTGGTGATAAAGGCAGGTGAAATCCTGAAAAATTACCCCCATGTGGAGCAGATCTATGAATCCATCAAGGATATTTATGAGTACAGCGATAAAAATTATTTGGTGGTAAGCCCGCGCTGTATTGAAGACATACTGCAGGAAGGTGAGAACCTCCATCACTGTGTAGGGAGCAGCGACCGTTATTGGGAGCGTATCGAGCGCAGGGAAAGCTATGTCCTGTTTCTCCGCCGCAGCGCCAACCCGGAGAAAGCCTATTATACTCTGGAGATTGAGCCTGACGGGACAGTACGCCAAAAGCGTACCATGTACGACCGGCAGGAAGCGGACATTAAAGATGCCACAAAGTTCTTAAAAAAATGGCAGAAAGAAGTGTCAAAGCGGATTACCAGAGAGGAAAAAGAACTTGCAGAGATCAGCCACAGCCTGCGGGAGCAGGAATTTGCGGAAATGAGGGAAAAGCAGCTTGTCATCAATACCGGGGAGCTGGCAGGACGGCTGTTAGTGGATGTCCTGACAGAGGATCTGATGGAGGCGGCATAAGAAAGGAGAGGGCAGAGTATGGAACGGATCATGATAAAGATTTCTGCGGACGGGGATTTCATTTCATTGAGGACCTATTCCAGAAAATATGGAAGATCGAGGCAGTTTGTGATATGGCGCAGGGAGCTGGATGGCCTGAAGGCAAAACAGAAACTTCTCAGTGCTGACGGCTATTCCTATTTGCGGATGTATCTGCATAAAAATCCGGAAGGAGAAGATGTCCTGCAAATCGAGGTTACCTGGCTTAACAGCAGCGGAGATGAGCTGATAGGGTGTTTGGAGAGACTTTCTATCACCTATCAGGATTTCCTGGATTGTGTTGATGAAAGTATCCGTGAGGATGGGAAAAGCTGCTGTCGGCTTTCCCTCCCGGAACGCCGCAGGCCGGTCATAGAATTTGGCAGCAGGAGCAATCTGGAAAAGATAGCCCAGATGAAGGGACTTCGCAGAAAACTTGGGAAGTTTTTGGACCGTCATTTTCAGTGGCCGGATGCAGTGAAGATACGGATCGTGGATGACAGTTACGCTCCATACAGCTTTTTCTTTCGGGAAGAGCGTATCGGCGGAACCGGAATCTGCGGAGGGATCATCCTGCATGGGATGGAGGATATGCAAAAGGCATATTTTGGTATGCATACCTGATATCCAATACAGGCTGCATACAGGCATATTTCACGGAATGGCAAATCAGAAAAGATAAGGAGGTGGAAAAGACAAATGAATATCATAAAATGTTTGAACTGCGGGCATGAGTTTTTCCTTGAAAAAATCTATGGGAACAATGAGGGCAGCTTCACCATTTGTCCTGAATGTGGAAGTTCATTTGAGACGGATAAAGAGGTAGAGTTGAGCGACAGACAAAGCAAACGGGTTGATGAAGTATATAATGCGGTGTACGAAATGTGCAAGACTCTGACAGAAAACGAGAATCTTGAGTGGGATATGTACTTCATTGGGGAAATTGCAGATTTTGCAGCTAATACATTAGTATTAGCAGGAAACAAAGTACGGTATCCTGCGGTGGTTACGGAGGAAGACGGAAGCCAGTACATTGTAGAATATCATGAGGAAGAACAAAATAGCTAAAACAAAGAAACGGCGGATCACGGAATGGTGGTTCGCTGTTTTTTTGTTGAAAAATGCGTAATCCATGCGTAAAGGATATGTATAAAACCAAAAAGGAGGCAACAAACTATGTTAATTGCGATCGACCACGGAAACAAGCAGATGAAAACCGCCTGCCGCCCGCCCTTTGTGTCAGGACTGGCAGAGAGTACCACAAAGCCTTTTGGCAGTGATATATTGGTGTATCAGAACAGGTATTATATACTGTCAAACCAGCGCATCCCGTATAAGAGGGACAAAACAGAGGACGACCGTTTCTTTATCCTCACCCTGTTCGGGATTGCGCAGGAGCTCCAGGCAAAAGGGCTATACGGGGAGAATACGCAGCGTATCCAGCTTGCGGTTGGTCTCCCGCCGGCGCATTATGGGGCGCAGAACAAGGCATTTACCCGGTACTTTATGGATCGTGGTGTGGTAAGATTTACTTATAGGGACAGGACTCACACTGTTTATATTGAGGATGTGCGCTGTTATCCACAGGCGTATGCTGCAGCAGCGACCATGATGGACAGGCTGATGGGCAGCCCCAAAGTATTGATCGTGGATATCGGAGGATTTACGGCGGATTATCTGATGATGCGGTCAGGACGGGCAGACCTGACAGTATGCGATTCCTTAGAAAACGGAGTGATTGTGCTTTATAATCAGGTACGCAAAAAAGCAAACTCGGAGTTTGACATCCTGCTGGATGAAACGGACATTGACAGTATCTTAGAGGGAAAAACCGGCATATATTCTCCAGATGTGGTTTCCCTGGTGGAGCAGCTGGCACAGGATTTTGTCAATGACCTTGCCAACGGGCTGAGGGAGCGTATGTTGGATTTATCCTCTGGCAAAGTGGTGTTCGTAGGCGGTGGAGCAACACGGCTGCGGAAACAGATCGAAAGTTCAGGCAAGGTAAAGAATGCCCTGTTTGTGGAGGATATCAATGCCAATGCGAAGGGGTACGAGTTCCTCTATCAGATGGAAACCAGGAACAGGTGAGCCTATGGACGGAAAGAAGAACAGGGAGCGGTTCAGTATCAAGTTCAATGAAAATGATCCTGCCCATGCCGCGGTCATACGCCTGCTGGAAAGACAGGGAGCGCACAGAAAGGCGCAGTTTATTGTTAATGCTGTTCTCCATTATGTAAACTGCCCGGAGGCGCCGGATATTTCTTTGCCATTAACTGCAGACAGGGCAGCCATAGAAAAGATTGTATTGGAAATTCTGCATAATAGGGATAATGGAAAACAGAATACCGTAGATAGAACAGGTTACGGGAAATCAATAAGGGAAGAACAGCTAATCACTGAGTTATCGGAGCAGGGATATGATGTTGAACGGGAAGCAGGGCAAAATGAAATGGACGAGGGTACATGGGCCATGATCGCAGATACCATGTCGGCATTCAGGAACAGTTAGAAACCACAGGGGAGATTTTGTAATTATCTTCCCTGAGTGTTCTTTTCTCCAAGCGCAGCAAGGAAGCTGTTCACAATATCTTCCAGATGCCGATATTGTGCAGGGAAAAGGTCTGAAATTTTAGCAGACAGGACAGAATGGTCGTGGCCGTTCACTTTACCCAGGAGCAGGTAGTCAGTGCTGACTTCCAGTGCAGAACAGATACGGATGATATTTTCCGGGCGCAGTGCCTTTTTGCCTAGTTCAGCGGTTGAGACTGTCTGCGGTGTGATGCCTACTTTTTCGGCAAGTTCATCTTGTGTCATACGTAGCTGTTTCCTGCGGTCGTGAATTCCCGAAGTTAGTCCCGTATGCAAACATTACCTTTAAAAATGCCACAAATTTAAAATTTTATAGTGTACAGAACCAAATTCTATGTTAAAATAAATAATAGTAAATTTATGAATAACCTTAAAATCTGGGTATGCCCACCAGACCTCTCGAAATAAGCGTGGTAAAAAATAACTTCTACAGGCATGAGTGGCTTTTTATAGAAGTTACCCCGGCGGCGATGTAATTTATAAGTTTACGGGTTATTTTTCAGCAGCTTCGGGGACAGCACCACTTCATCGGGTGCAACATACTAGAGCTGCAATGCCTTGAGTGGTTCCAAATCATAAGTGTGGTTTGTCAGCTTATAGGGTGTGCGCCCGTTCAGCCTATTTCTGGGTTCGCTGTTGATGTGGTTTACACATCTTGCGCACATCTCCTAGGGTAAGATTTGTGAACATAGCGACATTGAAAAATGTTACCAGAAACATTCATAATATTATAATACATATTATCGCATTACTCATAAAGACTGAAAATATCATTTTATTTATAAAAAATTTTAAAAGGTTTATTAGAAACTATAAGAAAAGGATTGCTAAATGATGAAAAAAATATTACCACTTATACATGCTCCTATAGAAACATATCAAGGAACTTCATTTATCTTAAGCATTTTGCTTGCTTATGAAAATATGTCAGATGCCTATTTTAATAATTATGTAAATCTTCAATGCAATAATACAGATAACTCATATAAACTGATCCAGGCGATAGAATCGCGGAAATACCATGTACGCGTTATTGACTGTTCTCTTGGTGGCAAGTTGCCGGTTATCGGAGTTCTAATTTTTGACCCTAGTATGACAAAGTATTATTTCAAACTGGGGGCTGATGCAAATGTGGACATCGCACTTCAGCGCTGTATAACGGAAGTATTTCAGGGACTGAGTTTTGATTTGAATTTCCGTTTGCGTATGAATGAGTGCTATGTTTCCGATACTGCGGTGAAAGGTTTTTGGTTTAGCGATGATAGAGCATACGATCATATCAGAGCGGAAATTGATGGCACCGGCAGACTTCCTCGAGGGTTCTTTAGAAGTATAGCAAACACAACAGATATCATATCCGGGTTTTGTGATAGCGTCATTACAAATGATGGGGCCGTCAAGTTTATGTTAGAAAGGTGCAAAACGATAGCGGACACAGTTGGTTTGATAAACTATACTAAATATGGCGTACCTTGTATCAGAATTGTCATGCCTGATGTATGTGCATCTTTGTATTATCCTACAGATAAGGAAATCGGTTTGTATAATACGCTGAAGTCAATTCGTAAGTTCCGTACGACAGTTGAGGCGGGCAAATATTTAACGAAGGATACCCTAAACTGTATTCTGAATATTCTTCAATACCCGGCATATACTTACGCATTCAGCATGACAAAACTTCTGGGAGTTATCACTACCCACATATCGGACGCACCTTACATTTATAGTCCATATCTGTTTGCAGCGTATCTTGCTTTGTACTTAAAAGAATATGATATTGCAGAGAAATACATTGATATCTATAATGTTGATGCAAGAGTGAATGAAGTAATAAGACAGGTGGATAAGGTGATTATTAAAGCATTTAAGGAGGAAGTTCGGGATGAGCAGATCATGGAATACTTCTGTGGATTTGGATCGAACGAAAAAATCATTGAAGAAGTAAATAACTTGATTAGAATCCACAAGAATGGTTTTAAGATACCGTCCTGTCCAAACTGTGAAACCTGCAATCTGAGAGGGAAATGCTGTTATGACACATGGGAAAAACTACAGACTTCTATGATACAGTCGGATCATAATTATATGAACGAAGATTTCAGAAAATTCATTGCATTATGTCGCGAAGCTGTTATGTGACAGGGCATAGGGAGAACATTTATTGAAAGAGAGGTAGTATGGTGAAGCATCACACAGTGCGAAAGGGAATGAAGTTCCTTTTTTCGAATATCCTGAGAGAAGAGCCGGTGCTCCTGGTCATGGTAGTGCTTTGCGTGCTGCTTACGCTCGCATCTTCTGTATTGATGGTATATATTCCTTCCTATGCTGTGGCGGTTGTCGGGAGCGATGCGGATTCACCGCAGTGGACCGGTGTCATACTGATCACGGTTGCGTATGTTGTTGTTTCCTGTGCTTGTTCGGGAGTGCAAGGCGGAAGAGGAATGCGACAGCTGTACATGGGACGGAATCTGCTTTACCGCCTGTTCTTAAGAAGATTGGATGCAAAATATGAATATACGGAAAGCGATGTCGGTCAAAAAGCATATGAGAAAGCTCGCCAGGTTTGTTTGTGGGGAGCGGATGTCAGGTTATTGCTTGAAGGGGTGATGAACCTAATCATCTGCGTCGCCAGTTTCGTAATCTATGCAGGAATGCTGAGCCGTCTGAGCCCGCTTTTGATCCTTGTGATGGCAGCACTGTCGGCTCTGAGTTATTTTACACTCAAACGCACGCAGAAAGCCAATGAGAAGCGGCAGGATGAACAGGCAGCTGAGATGAGAAAGTATTTTTATCTGATCAATGCTTTTCAGAATACGAAAATCGGGAAAGATATCCGCCTGTACAGAATGAGTGATTGGCTTTGTACGGTTATGGATAAAAGCCTGGGGAAACTTCGGGAGATCAACAATGAGTTTCAGCAGAGGATTCTGGGCAATAATGTTTTTTCTGCCGTCACTTCCTTTATGAGAGATGCGGTTGCTTATGGATATCTTGTTTATGAGGTATGTAACAACCACATAACGATCAGCGAATTTGTGCTGTATTTCGGCGTCATCGGACAGCTGACAGGGTTTGTAACCAACTTCATACAAAGCTACGGCACACTCTGTCTGGGATGTACGGGGATTGCTGCAGTCAGTTCCTATTTCAGCGCCACGGAGGAAACGGAACGAACCGGTGAAGAGACCATGCAGGCATCTGTTCCCAATGTAACTGTAGAACTTCGGGATGTTTGCTTTTCTTATGACGGTGCACATAATATACTGGACCATATCAACCTGAAGATTTCGGCAGGAGAAAAACTTGCTTTGGTGGGAGTAAACGGAGCCGGGAAAACAACCCTGGTAAAGCTTCTTTGCGGACTATATTCCCCTCAGTCCGGGCAGATTCTAATAAACGGAAGACCTGCAGAGCAGATGACATTTGAGCAGAGGGCGGATCAGATTGGGGCGGTTTTCCAGGACAGTCTCATTCTTCCGTACAGCATAGCGGAGAATATCTCCATGAAACCAATTGAAAAGACTGATATCGGGAGGGTGGAAGACTGTCTTAAACGTGTTGGACTTTATGAAACGGTTGAGAAGTGTTCTTCCGGTCTGAATACACAGATGACAAGGGCCGTGGATGAAAATGGGATTGAGCTTTCCGGCGGTCAGCAACAAAAACTGATGATGGCAAGAATGCTGTATCGATCCGGCGCAGCGCTGTGGATATTGGATGAACCTACAGCAGCTCTGGACGCTTTGGCGGAAAGTGAAACCTATTCATTCTTCCATGCCCTGTGCGGGATAAGAACCTGTATTTACATTTCTCACAGACTGGCAAGTACCCGTTTCCTTGATCGGATTATTTTGCTGGACAATGGGCATATTGAAGAGGATGGGACCCACGAAGAACTGCTTCGGCGTCATGGCAAATATGCACATCTTTTCGAGATACAAAGCAGATATTATCAGGAGGTAGATGCAAATGAAGCATAAATCCGACAGCACTGTCCGCAGATCTTTTGCATTGCTCCGTCGTATGGATTCCCGGTTTTTCCCGTATATCACGGCAAATGGGATCCTGCAGACCCTAGCAGGCTATCTTCCCGTGCTTGTCATGGCACAGGTGATCAACAGGATCGTTATTCAGAGGGATTTTAAAACAGTGATGCTTTTTGCACTGGCAGGCGCTCTGGTTACGATGATCGTCAATGTATTGAGATCATGGATGGAGAAAACCGTAAATGTCATGAGCCAGAACATCTCATACAGCTTTGAAACGCTGATTGCACGCACGACCATGACGATGGAGTATTCGCAGATGGACAGCGAAAAAACGCGACAGATGCAAAGCAGGATCAAGACCGATCGCAGCTGGGGCAGTGGCTTTTTCGGTGTAACAGCCAAGGTACAGCAGATCGTTCAACAGATAACAGGTATTGTTGTCTCTGTCATAATTCTTGTTCCGCTGTTGGTCCGGTCAATCGCAGATAAAAACGGATATCTTTTCGGAACAATCCTCATAATGCTGATACTTTCCGTGGCAAGCGCTCTTTTCTTTGACAGATACTACAGCAAACGCGAATCTGATGAAATGGGCAGAATGACGCAGACAGAGAGCAGGAGTCGTTTCCAAAGTATGACGGAGGGGAGCCAGGCAATCAGTTACCGTGGCATCAAGGATATCCTAATCTATGGAGCCTCTTCCCTCATTGAACCGAGTGTAAAGGAAGAAAATGAGAAGGTACATGAGCACGCGCTGAGACTGTCTGGGATCAATTTTGCAGGTGGAATGATCAAGGGTGGATCGAACAGCCTGCTAATCGGCTTATCTTATCTGATGGCCGCGTTCTGTGCCTACGTGGGACAGATTGCTATCGGATATGTCGTACAGTATGCGCAGGCTCTGTTTCAGTTATCAACCGGTCTTTCCTCGCTTCTGCAGACAAGGGCTGAACTTCAGGTGGATATGGACAGACTGGCCAGTACCCTGGATTATATTGAGATTGAGACGCCAAAGACTCGAGAAGGCATGGTCAAACCGAAAAGCATGAAGGAAATCGAATTCAGAAATGTCTCCTTTACCTATCCCGGTACGGATCAGCCGGCGATAGACGGGCTGAATGTCAAAATTGATGCCAGACATAAAACCGCAATTGTCGGTCTTAACGGTAGTGGTAAAACAACTTTGATCAAACTTTTATGCCGTCTGTATCGGCCGGATCATGGAAGCATTCTTTTGGATGGTGTGGATATATGGGATTTTGACGAAGACACCTATCGGAATCTTCTTGCCGTTGTATTTCAGGATTTTTCACTGTTTTCCTTTTTGTTAGGCAGTGTGGTCGCTTCCTCCGATACCTTTGACCCAGAGCGCGCAGAGGATGCTTTAAATCGAGCAGGAATGGGAGAATGGATGAAATCTCTGGAAAATGGATTGGATACGGTTCTTTACAGGGAATATGAAAAAGACGGCGTAGATATATCAGGAGGGGAAGCACAGAAGATCGCCATTGCGCGTGCAATTTATAAGGATGCATCGTTGGTGATCCTGGATGAGCCAACAGCTGCGCTGGATCCTCAGGCAGAATTCGACGTCTACACAAGACTTGCGGAACTGATCGGTTCCCGGGGAGTTATATACATATCTCATCGGCTGACATCCTGTAAGTTCTGCGACACGATCATTGTCATGGATAACGGGCAGGTGATCGAGCAGAGTACACATGAACAGCTTTTGAAGAGCGACGGGCGATATTCACAGATGTGGAACGCCCAGGCACAGTACTATGTTACAACCTAGATTCCTGAAAATGCCGTATCAAAGGGGCTGGCGTCAGCCCTTTTTTTCGTTTACGGATCGTGAGGCTCCGCATCAGCCTTGAAAGGAAAAAATAATTCGCACCAATTTTACAGAAAGCGAGCCTTTTTGCGAAAAAGATAGCACAATGAGAAACATGGTTCATCAGGGGCTTGTTTGAGTGTTTTTAGTGTGCTATGGGGAAGGATGCATGGCAGACATTGGGGAATAGTCGTAGGCCGGGCAGCGGCAGGGAAATTTCGTAAAAAAAGCATAGACTTTCACATGACAAGACTGCCTCCGTATGGTAGGGTGGTACGATGCTGTTTAGAGAGAAGTGGAAGTATTCAAAGAAAGGACGGTTATCCGGTATATGGATAATGGTTCTTTTTCTTATACGATAAAAAGCTATGTAAGGTTACACTGTCTACCCTGCGCTCGTTCACCTCCGGTTTCAGATTTTCAAAAAAATCTGAAATAAAGGAGGAAAAGCCATGTGGCAGAAAAATAATGGGAAGAGCGAAACAGAGATTCTCCAGAACCAATTTACGGCGTACCTGGCAACAGCAGACAGAGTTTGTAACAGAAGTAATCGAAGACAGCCAAAAAGAGGATGTAGAAAAAGATATGCTGTCTGAGCTGCCTTTGTCTATGCAGTTGGAGGACAGTGCCCTGATTCATGCGCTGAAAGAGGTTAATGATCGGGAGCGTCATATCTTTTTTGCAAGGGTATTGGACGAGAGGAGCTTTGAATCGCTGGCAGAGGAAATGGGGCTGGGATATAAGGGTGTGGCAGCAATTTATTACCGGACGATCCAGAAGATCAAAAAGAAAATAAAGGAGATGAGTAAGTGAATTTTAAGGAAATATTATTACAGGCAAAGGTGGGAGAAGAATCGGCAGTCATTGCCCTTTTGGAGATGTACAAGCCTCTTTTGATAAAGGGGGCAATCATTGGAGGCAGGTTTGATGAAGACTTGTATCAGGAGCTTTGTATCACGCTCATCAAGAGTATCAGGATGTTTCGTTTCTAAAAAGCAGAAAAGCGCTGGGGTTGTGTGCCAGCGCTTTTCTTTTTTCACTAAAGCAATTCTTCTAAGCAGCAAGATCCGCCAGATATTTTTCATAGCCGTCCGTATCAATTTCGCGTAAGGCTGCCTCGCGGAACTTATACTGTGGGTATACACAGTAACCGCTTCTGCCGGTTTTCCCTGTGGGAACAGCCAGCTTGTTGCGGATGATCCATGCGAGGATGGATTCGCCATTGTTGTTCGTGTCAATATAGGCAATATCTTTTTCCAGAGGAAAGCCAAGATTTACGGTAAGGATATTCCAGGGTTCCCAGCCATCCTCTGTATCAATGTGCATTGCGAGGGCAAGGTTGCCGTTGGAATAAGTCCTGACATCCAGTTTCATCTTGTAGGTATTGCCATTTGTCTCAAAATCAAATATCTTCATATAGGTATCCTCCTGATTATGCAACGGTCTGGCTGCGTTCTTTGATGTGCAGGGTGACAAAAGAATAGTTCCGTCCTGTCTCCAGGGGAATCCACTTCCCGTCCTGCATGACACAGCCGTTTACATGGTTATAAAGCAGCGGCGCCTGTGGGGTGGCGCTAAAGCATTTATCTGACAGATACAGCCCCATGTGCTTTTCATAAAAGGGAATTAAAGCATCCTCTATCTGCTTTTTCAGTGTAAGGGCAAGCTGCTCGATCTCTTGAATGTCCTGCCTGCGGTAAGCTGACTCTGAGATCTGCTTTAGTAATCCTGATGCCTGTATTGCATTGTTTATGACAGGCACAGCTTCCTGCAGATATTCTTTTCGGATGCGCAGGTCTGCCAGGGCAATCTCTTTTACATAGGCAGAGGCGGCAGCAGAGATATCATGCAGCAGGGCATAATAGGGCTTGCGGTAGCGGGTCCTTAATTCCTCCCTTGAAACTGCCGTCAGATTGCGGCGGAGCGTATCAAGATGGGTCATAAGGATATTGCGTAAATCATTTGTTTCCATAGGCACCTCCTAACCATGGTATTCTAAAACTGCGCCGATATGATAGGGCATACCGGGTGTTGCCGTTCTGATGAACCTGTCAAAAGGAACCGGGGGATTATCCGACTCCATGACATAGCAGCTGCGGTGGTCGGAAAAACTGGAAACCAGCTCCGAGAGCAGATTGTCCATATAATTATAATCACTGATATACAGGGATTCTGTCACTGCATCCAAAGCCTTCAGATTGTTCCTGAATTCCGGAAAGCGTCCAGCAAAGTAGTTTCTGCGGGCATCCGGGGCAAGGATAAAACTATCATGGGAAAAGGTACCCATATGGTGCTTCATGAACCACTGTTCAAACTGCCGCATAAAGGAATCACGGTTGTATATGGCTTTTACATGGCTGGCAATGGGAATCAGGTTGGAGAGGTTTATCAGGTCATCCTCCGTTGCCCATTCCTTTTTACTGTGCGGTTCTGTGTATACTTGTAAGATAGGATGGTACATAGATATTCTCCTTTCGAAAATTATGGTTTTCATGCTATTTTCTGTTCACCCCAGCGGATGTGGAGCCTGCCTTCTTTGTCTTTTTCCTGCACCATCAGCAGGGAGAGCAGGTCATAATCAATGTTAAACCGCTCGTAAACTTCATCCAGGTCTACATCCTGCCCCTTCATGAACAGGTTCAGCTTTTCCTTTGCAAGCACCATCTGCATCAGGTTGGACTCAATGCTGCCCGCGTAGGTAAGGAAATAAATATCCTTGTATTCCGTTGAGGTGTAGCGGATGAACCGGAAGTAAAACTGGCTCATGCCGGAATTGTTGTAATGGAGTTCCGGGATGATGACCTTGTTGACATATTCAAAGTTGACGCTGGAGGGAAGGCTCTGCTGGGTGCAGAGAAGTATTCCATTCCCGCTGTCTTTCAATGTCTGGTGCAGTGCCCGCCGTTTGGCAAAGCTGGTGCTCTCGCCGGTGACGACAAACAAAGGGCGTTCCGGGAGGTATTCCCGCAGGGCTTTCTCATAAGATGCAAGGACTGCCTTGTGGCGTACCCCAATGGCGATAATTTCATCCGGCCATTCGGAAACCATTTCCACGGCAGTCATCACTTTAGCCGGAGTATCGCCCGTATATTCTTTTACCGTGTCCGGCGCCGCGCTGATCCGCAGCAGCAGTACGATCTGCTGGATGAGGCGCATCATGGAGTCTTTCCTGGAATTGCCTGTGGAGGCAAAGTAGTTATCCCGCATCTGATTGAACTCGTTCATGGCTTTCCTGTAGACTTCCCTTTCTTCCTCTGGGAACTGGAGCAGAACCTGATGTATCCGCTTAATGTCCTTGGCTGCCACCTCCTCGAAAGTTCTTGTGATAACGGTCTTCCCTAAAATGTCACTTAAAATATCCGCATTGTAGATGTCCTGTGTCCGTTTCTCCAGACCAAACACCGTAACTTTTTCCGGCAGGTGGGAGGCAGCGAACAGGGAGTATCCTTTCTTGTAAGCGGGGATGGGTTCCCCGAAGTAAGGATTGACTTCGCAGCCCGGCTCGTCATCTGTCTCAGCATCCCGGCTGTGGCGGTAGATGTACTGGTTCCATGAGATCATATTGATGGAATTGTTGTAGAGCAGCTCCAGCTGTGGCACAAACTCTGAGATGTTGTTTCTTGTACTGGTGCCCGTGGTGAGCAGTTTCATCCGGCAGCGGCGGAAACAGGAGAGTACCGCCTGACAGCGGGCGCTGTTCGGGTTGGAGATCTCGTCGCTCTCGTCCAGTATCAGCTGGATGTTCCGCCCGAGGCGTTTCAGGTATTTCCTTAGCTGCTTTTTGTGGGCGCTGACCGTGTTTAAAGTGAGCAGGACAAAATCCCCCTGCCGTATACGCTGCAGGTCTGTAGGGCGTTTTATAAAAATGCAGGGGATGTCATAGAGTGGCAGCACCACATTCCAATTGTTGCGGATGGAGATTGCGGAAGACACTACCCAGGTACTGTGTACATTCTGGTTCTGCATCCGGTACAGTCCGGTTGCGATTCCAGCAAGTGTTTTGCCGCTGCCCTGCTCCCATTGCAGCAGCGCATAGCGTTTCTGCAGGGTGAGGTTGATGTCATGCAGTTGTACTTCGCTGAAACGGATCATCTCCATGCGGGAGGGGTCCCACAGGCAGAATTCCGACAGCCACTCCGCAATCTGCGGGTCTTCGTCCATTTCCGCAAATGGCTGGTTCTGGGTTTCATACTCCGAATGTTTCCTGCGGAGAAGACGTTCATAGCCGGGATATTTTTCCGGGGTGTTGTTAAGTACCGCCTGATGGATAGGGACCGGGATGCACATTGACTCCGTGATGCGGCGTCTTGCGGCAGCGCTGTAGCCTTTGTAGGCAAATTCACCGTCCCGCTTGATAAGGGCGATTCTGTCCTCTTCCGGTGTTGCATTCTGCTTTTTCAATGCCCGCTGCAGATAGGCAAGCACCTTTTTTTCTGTAATCTTTGACGAACACCACTGTTCATAGCTCATGCCATCCGGCTGTTTCTGCGTGTAAAAACGATACAGGTATTCACTGCACTTGGCATAAAGGGCAGTGGTCGCCGGATGCACTTTGATATGGTACAGAAGTTTCCGAGTCTGATATTGAAATTCTTTGGATACGCTTTGGGACTTTGCCAGTTCCAGAAGTATGCTGTGTTGGTTGTTCTCTAATGCGGATTTGGCAAATGCGATATATTTTTCATGGGTATACTGTGCCACTTTTTGAAAGTCAGAGTCCGCAGATAAAGAAAAATCGGGTTCCGCCCGATAGGGCTGCGGTTTTCCCTGATTGGCGTTTCCCTTTTTCTGCCAGAACTGCAACTTGGTGGGGAAACTGCTGACGCCCAGATGGGCAAAGGCATTCTCCGGGAGCACAATCTGCCCTAAAAAGCTGAAGCAGCCTTCCATTTCCCTGATCTGCCCGCCGTCCGTAAAAGAGTCTGCAAGAAAGGATCTGGGTACAATCAGGGCAAGGATGCCCAGCGGCTTTAAGAGCTGTGCCGATTTTAGGCAGTAGTACAGCTGGGAGGATATTTCTCTGTCGCCCTCCGTCCACCATTTCAGGTGGAAGGGCGGGTTGCCCACCACATAGTCAAACCGTACCTCCGGCTGGTAGCTACGGATATCCCCGCACTCAATGGCAGCATCCGGATAAAGGAATCTTGCTACCCTGACAGCCTTTGCATCCAGCTCACAGCCGTAGAGATTTGTTTCCATTGGCATGAAGTTAAAGAAATTCCCCTTGCCGCAGGTCAGGTCTGCAATCAGGTCATGGCAGGACGGTTTTAGGCAGGAGGTGACAAACTCACAGAGATGGGGCGGCGTAAAAAACTGGCCGTTCTCAAATTCTTTTTTTGCCTCGCTGAACTGGTGGTAATTGTCATAGTCGTCCCGCTCCAGCCCGTGGAGTCCGCCATCGCCCGTATAGGCGTTGTAGATGTCCTCATGGGTAATGCCATAGGTTTCCGGTATGCCATCGGCTATCAGGCTGAGGACCTTTTCATTCAGTTCTTTTCTCCGGTCAAAGGGGATTGTCTCCCCGTAATACGAATATTTCAATTGGAATCACCTCCTAACATACGGTGCCCAGATAGTCATTTATGAACTGCCGGGCATTTTCCTCCGTGGAGAATTTGATGTCTACACGGTGGTTTTTGTACATCTTCAGGGACAGGATTTTGTCGCAGTCGTTGAATTCATGGAAATCCGAACGGAGATCATATGTCCCTATGATTCTGCTGATACTATAGGGGGAGTATGAAAATCCGCCCGTTTCAAAATGGGAGATTCCCCGTAAAATATCCTTGGTGTCCTGGGCGAGTTCCCAATAGCCGCTACTATAAAGGTCGCGGTAGCCGCAGGCATAACCGTTAAGCATCAGGGTACATTTTTTTAGTGTGAATTTTGCCTTCCCACTGGATATGTTCCATGCAGCCCCATGGCATTTTTCCTTCAGCTCATGGAGGGCCTGTTCGGACAGTTCCCGCCCGTCCGTGTAAAGGAATATCTGGTCTAAGATATCCGTGTAGCGGAGGGAGAGGTCCTGCATGGCCTGGGTATATGTCTTTACCCTGTCTTCGTAATCATCCGTCCATCTGTCTTCGGGCTTTTGTGGAATCAGGCTGCCTTCTATCTCCGTTATAGAGAGGGAGAGGTGGTAGGTCTTATTGAAAAAAGAAACCAGCTCCCCGACAAACAGGGAATGCAGGGAAAAAAGCTGTTCCCGGATACCCGCCTCGGATAGCTTGATGCTGTCTCTGGATGCAAGGAAAAAAGTGGGAGAAGTATCTGTGCCGGACAGGAGTTCCGCCTGCTGGTGCTGCATATCCTCCCAGAAACAGAGCATTTCCGGCAGGGTGCATTTGGCATTGTCATAAGCAGCCTGATGCGCCTTACAGAAAGCGCGGTCAGTGTCTGAGATGCGGGCATCCGGTGTCGCAGTGACCGCATCAAATTTTTTTAATAATTCCATAGTAAACTCCTTTCTAAAGGGCAGTTTTCCTTTATGTTGAAAACAGGGCGGCATTTTTGTCTGCCGCCCTGCCATACTGTTAAGCTATTTCTATCTGTCCGGTGCTGCGCCGGTAGATATATACATTGTCGGAAAGAAAATCCTCAGGCTCAAGCATCTCTGTGTTTACGCTGTGAACCATCACCTTAAGCTCGTTTATGTCATCACCCTCTTTCATTGGAATGAGAATGACTTCATGGATCGAACTGGGCAGGATGATCACATCCCGGTTCTGTTTTTCGGAAAAGACTTTCAAGACATCGGGATAACACATGGTACCGGCACCGCTGGATTTCTGGATATTTGACATTACATATACGGGCATACACTCTTCGGGCATGGCTTCTGATAAATCCTCCTGTAATGCTCCCATTTCTGTTAAGATAGAATCCATACCGGAAATAAAAGCTTTCATAAGGAGGGGTGAGTTTGCATCCGCCACGGCTTCCAGTTCGTCAGCGCTGATGCCCCAGTTTTCCAGATGGGAATGATAAATGGGAATGGTTCCGCTGCCGAGATCTTCATTCTGATACTGTATGCAGAAAACCTTTGCCAAATCTAAGAATCCGGTGTGGGGCATTTGCTCAAGCAGTTTCCGGTTTTTCTCATAGTTGATAAGGCGGTAGAAGACTTTCTCTTTTACTTGGCTGAAATCGAAAAACATCTCTGTGTCCATAGGTTCGTCCAGCATATTGTTCTGATAAACCCTTATAATATCATTGATTACGCTATTCCAGTCCTGCGTATCCAGAAATCTCCCATAAAAATGTTCCAGATAGATCGTAGGGGAAATATTGATAACCGGATCAAAGATAATCAGACCGTAACGCTTTACGCCGTTGAGCTTAATCACTTCTTTCAGTTCGGTTTTTTTATTCAGAGCGGCAGCGACTTTAGTTTGTACCGCAGCTGCAAATTCTTTTAACGTCATTTTTGTATGTACCTCGCTTTTTTGTTTGTTATAGTCCATTTATGCGCATGCGGCCAGTCTCACAGGGAGCGGACTCATGGCCGCCAGCGGAAAAGGGCTTGTGGATAAATGGTAATGGGTATTTACTGTTTCAAAATGGGTATTTTCTTCAGTCTGTTCATGCAATGCTACCACCCGGGAAGTATGGTAAACTTTTCCGCCGGATGCAAAGATGGCAGGTCTGCCTATGGTGATCGGGCACAGTAAGCTGCCACAAAGTTTGACTTCTTTTTTCTCTTTTTTCATTCTTTCTGACCCCCTTTGCGGTATAAAATGGTATGGCAGTTACTCACAGCTTAACTGGAGCAGTATGCTTCTGACTTCCTCTAAGATTGACTGAACCTGTTTGATGGTAGTTTTATGGTTGCGGGCAATATCCCGGACTCCGTAACCGCTGGTCTTTTGCCGGACCATATCTAACTGCTGTCTGGAAAGACGGGATGCAAGCTCATGCATCAATAAGTCTGATTCCAGCTGGAGCATAAGTGTGTCGGTGGCGGGTATCATTTGCTCTAAAGGCAGACCGTCTTCATAGAGGCTGGCATGAATGCTGATGACCTCTGCGTTTCGTTTCTGACGGCATTGAGCCTTATAGTGGTTGGAGAGGTAACAAGTCATTGCTTTCCAACAGATGGTTGCAAAAGAGTACTTTTGCAGCTCCGGGCGAGATAAGTAATCACGGACCGCTTTCAAATAGCCGAAGACTATAACATCATAGAATTCATCTTCGGGTAGCTGGTGTTCATTGAGAAACTTGAATACAAGACCATGGTTGTCAGCGGCAAATCGCTGTTGTTCATAAGTTAAAGGTACTTCACACATAATTTTTCCTCCTGAAAAGTAAAACAAGGAAGCCTTTCGGGATGAAAGCTTCCTTGTCTACATGGATGCGGATAGAGCCGCAAAGCATCAATTATCAGTTACATTCAGGCAGGCAATGCCTCCCTGTCGCCGTCAATCGGCGGTGCGATACAGAACTGGGTGCCGGAATTGGCAGGTAGTGTATCGGTTACCTCGTAGTCACAACCGGTATCCCGCTGTTCCAGAATGGCAGATGCCCGTTGCTGGAGCATCATCTTGATCTGTTCCTTAAAGCTGGTTGCATAAGCGCGGGCCTGTGCTAGTTCCTCGCCCTCCAGGTCATACAGGCGCCGGAAAGTGGCAACGCTGTAATCATCCTTGCCGTTGTTCATTTTTTTCAGCCCGATCTGCACAACGCTTCCAAAGGTAGCGCGTCTGCGGATCATAAAGGACTGGTTCATAAACTCCCGGAAAGGGCTCAGGCTGGTGGGCGGCAGGGCAAGCTGTATCGGCATATATTCGCCGCTGCGGAGCAGATAGAGCATACGCATATTCTTGCAGGCTTTCCCACGCCCTTCAGGTCCCGTCCCAAAGCGGTTGAGTGCGCAGGTAGCGCAGGTGCCGCCGGGTTCCCCGATCCCCTGCTTTCCGTCCGTGGAAGAACAAAGCGGGGCGGTGTTGTCATCATACTCGCTCCCTTCCGGCCAATAGGCATAGTTGTCGTGGTTGCACAGGATGATGCCGGTCAGGTTCTTTTCATAATCGGGATTTTCGGGATCATCAGAAGGAATCTCGAACTGCAGCATACCGCCGGAGGGAATTTTTACCCTCGGAAAGCTTACCTGCAGACCATCCATATCCTCAGCCAGTTCATCCGATGTGAAATCGCATTCGGTGATGTTCATGCTGGGAAGTAAAAACTGTTCTCTCTCTGTTACTGCTACTGTGTTGTTCTGGGTATTCATTAGCAAATCCTCCTTAGATTGGTTGTACGGCGGTGATTCACGCCGCCATCTGATTGATTTTGTTCCATTGTCTTGCAGGCATGGAAAGTATGTTATAGCCGATACTTTCCAGCTTGGTAGCCCTGTCATAGCTCTCAATATCCTGACTGTGGCGGGTGACTGCATTGGAAAGCCCGTACAGCGTTAAATCCTGACCTTCGATCAGATGCTGGAGCACCCCGTTGCTTTCGTCCTCCGTGATATTGAATTCCCTGCTGGCGAGCCGGACAATGCCGGGCACATCCTTTGTGTTGATGGGAGCCTGTTTAGCCCGCTGCATCATATCTACCACGCAGGAAAAGCGGGCCTCCTCCACAGCCGCCTTTACCGTATCCTGAATCTTCAGGACAAAGGCGTGATCGTCTGCGGCGAGGGTCTCTTCTGAAAAGAGAAGAAAATTTTCATCTGCGCTGTTGATACGTCCCAAATGGGTTTTCCTTGTCTGGGCATCATTGACGATCATGCCGTTGCTGCATACCAGCCGATAGACAAGGGGCTGGATGGATACAGAGCCTTCACCCACTTCGCTGTTGCTGATGATGACGCCGGCCTGTACAATATCTCCGGGGACAACTTCCGCTTCCAGCCTTGTGTTGACGACCTTCAGGTACATTCTGCTGTCGGTGATCTGGCAGCTCTCAAACCGGGCGCCCTCCATTTGTCCGATAAGGGGAAGTACGATTTTGGCAATCTCAATGTTGTCAATGCGGCGGTAGCGGTTGCTCAGGAAAGCCCTGACGGTGCCGCCCATGGTGCGCAGCATTCTTGTTGCCGGTTCTTTTTGAAACCATGCGTTCACATTGTCTGCCAGAAGGGCAGGATGTTCGGTAAGCATCCTGTCATAGTAGGAGGCAGGAATCTTTAACCGGCTGCCAAGCTGTCTGTGGGCGACCTGATTGATTTCCATGGGTTCCACGGGCTCAGAGCCTTTTTCGTCATACATATGCAGATAAACCTGGGAATTATAAGGTTCCAGTTTCAGGCTGTCCGTGTTGACGAGATAATCCTCCTTGAGTTGATGCTGGCGTTCAATTTCCATAGCCATTTGCTGAAGGGAAAGACCTTCTTTCATTTTGGAATTCACTCCTTTCTTTGGGCAGGGTTACCAGGAGACCTGAATACCATCCGCCGTAATTTCCGCCGCAAGGCCGTTACGCTCAAAGACCTGTACCAGACGGGGCCAATAGAGCTTTTCCGGAAAGTTGGCAAGATGCTCTTTGGCAGCCTCCGCATCATTTTCCGTGGTGCAGATGTCGCCGTCTTCGCAGAGCGTTAAGCTGCTGTGCCCTCTGGAGTTCAAGTCTGCAACCAGAGTTTCCAGAACCTTGCGCCCCTGCAGTTCATACCATATCTGCGGGTCAACGGGCTGTTTATTGGGGGGAAGGCTTTCCGGGCCGTCCGTACCGCCAAGGGCATTTGCCAGGGGAACAATGTGGATCATGCTGCAGGAAATGTTAGCCTGCTGATCTACCGTGATATCCGCATGGTCGAAGTCGGCAGCACCAAATACTCTGATGCGCCCTATGCCGCCCTGACGGATAATCTGCTCAGGATTTTTCTCACACCATTCCCATTTCACATCCGGATAAACTGCTTTTAAGTAAGCGGATATGCGGTGATTGACATGGCGCAGCAGTAAAAGTTCTACAGCTTCCGCGCCCTGATTAATGGAAGGAAGTGGATTGGCAGGAGAAATACCTGCCGCCTGCAGGGTCTTTATCTGCCTGCCACGCTGTATACGGCGCTTCGACCGGCGCATATAGGGCAGGAGCAGAAAACCGACTGTCCAGATTCCCCAGATACTGAAAACTCCGATCAGAAGGGCGGTCTGCAGAGTTCCTCTTACGAGTGCTAAAATCAGGATCACCACACCGATCAGGATACTGATACTTCCCCAAAGGGGTTTGTCATGTTTCATTTGTTTTTCCATCCTTTCTGAAATAATCGCAACAAAAATTGCAAACAAAAAAAGAGGAACCGCAGGGATTTTCAGTGTCATTCTGAAAAACCATACGGTTCCTCTTATAAGCCGGAATAAGCTGTTTACTCCGGCAGAGCTTCCCGGTCTCCATCCAGCACCTCCGCAGAGGCAGGAATGGGTGGGGGTAACTCCGTTTCCTTTGAAATACTGTTCGTATCCGTCTTGCCTGTCACATAGGGAACAAAGCCCCAGTTAGAAAGATATACTTTCAAAAGCTTTGTTTTTTGGTTTCCCCGGTTTACAGTGCTGTCAACCAATTCCAGGGTGCCTGTCAGCCAGATTACACTGTTTTTGTGTACCTTTTGGCGGATCAGGCGCTGTGCGTTCTCGCTCCATGCCCATACCTGATAATACTGAACATGGTCTTTTCCTGTCCGTTCCCTGAGGGTAAAGCAGACATAGGTGGAATCGGTTTGGCTTTGCCTGGGGATAATATCCTCCGTAACATGGCCGAATACATGAATCTGTGCCATAACGCTCCTTTCTGCCGCAGCATTGATATCTATATAAAAAAGTGCCAGAGAATACCACGCAAAAAAGCGGAGTAATGCCACTGACACTTAAATTACAAACTTGACAACGTGTGCAATGCGAAAATATTCGCCATGAACGCACAAAAATCAATTACAAGAAAAGTATAGCACCATATCTTGTATGTGTCAATCATTATTAGACAATATATAGTATCTTTTGGCGGCTTGGTTTATAAAATGATAAGTTTGCTATGGGATATCCCTTTGGGCAGGTTCTTCAGGTAAAAAATTTTCTGTTTCCTCATAGCCTAAAAGGTTGTCTGTGGAGAGCAGCAGGTTCAGGGAGTCCTGTTTGAAACAGGAGCCTGCCGCTTTCCGGAAATAGAAACAGTATGGAATCTGCAGACGGAGCTGTGTGTGCCTGTCCAAGAGCAGGGAGATTTCCGTTTCATCCTCCCGCAAAAGAGTGACCCGCTTATGTTTCCGGAAAGGCAGTTCCGTAATACCCGTACATATGCCGATAACGGTTTCATAGCTGCCGCGGGAAACGGTGCGGTAGAGCTGCCATCCCTTATAAACGCTTGCGCCAAACAGCAGGATACTCAGACAGAGCAGTACCTGATCGTGGGAAAGCAGAAAAACCGCACCTGCAATCAGCAGAAAAGCAAAGCCCAGAATAAAGGTAAACAGTATCTTGCGCCTGAAAACAGGCGGAAAAGAGGGTTGTGGGTTCATAAGTCTTATATCCTTTCAAATATGATCTGCTGCCGCAGATAAAGGTTTGCTACGGCGAGAGTGACAGGCTTACTGCTGGAGCTGTGCCTGACAAGGCTGTTGATGTTATCGCTGGTGGTATAGGCGTCATTGTAGAGCAGCTCCAGAATGCTTTCCTCATCAGGAAGACGATGGATATCCTTTTCTATGCACTTGATGATCTCGGCGGTGGATAAAAGTGCCTGCCGCGCAAGGTTCATTACCTGCCGTTCCTGATACGTGCGCCGATCCTTTGCAAAGAGCCTTTTTGCCTTGGAGATAGGGATATTGCGGAAAAGGGTGAGCTTGATAAAGGTCAGGGCTCTGAGGAAAAAGCTGCCGCCGGAGGGTATGACATAAATCGGGGAGAGCAGATCATACAGCGCATCATATTCCGTATCCCCGTTTCCTGAAATGACAAGCCCCCTTACCAGTAAACGCTCCAGACATTCTTCCCAGGAGCGGCTGATGGGATATGAGGTGTCTGAAATAGTCCGGGAACATAATTCCGCAATATTTTCAGCTTTGGCGATACGCCAGTTCAGGCTTGTCCAGAGTACCATTTCCTGCATATCAACCATATGCTCTTTGCCACCCAGCAGAATGACGGGGCAGGAGCGGCCGCAGCCATTTGTCCTGCGTTCAAAGCGGCCTATCGCCGTATAAAGTGTTTTTGTTGCCATGTTTGATACCTTCCTTTCCTTAAAGTTACAGGATGCCGGATAAAAAGTCTTTATCCTTTTTCAGTTTCTGCGCGGAGCGGGAGATCCAGGCGCCTACATGGGAGGGCGGAACATCATAGAGCTTCGCAATGTCGGATATGCTAAGTCCCTTAATCTGCAGTTCCAGTGCCTCAATGCCAAGCCTTGCAACACCCTGATAGGATCGTTTGCTGGTTTCCAGGAGGTCCAGCGTTTCCAACAGACTGATCTGCCGTTCAACAGTATCCGTGGCGGCTGACATAACAGGGGCATCAGGAATGTATTCCTCATATTCACTGAGGCTTAAATGGCTGGAATGCTGCTCTTTTGCATAGAGCTGACGGCAATAGGAGAAAAGCCCGTTGCGCACTACGGTTTTGGCGTAAGTGGAAAACAATGCGTATTTTTCCTCGTATGTAACCGCCGCATGACATAGCCAGATGCAGCCCTCCTGATAGAGATCATCATATCCTAAACCATAAATACTCTCATGGATATGAATATTCTGCAAAATAACCCAATGAACAACTGAAAGATTTTTTTCAACTAATTTTTTCTGATTATTGGTAAGCACATATTTTTTCTTTTTCATAGGTCGCCTCCTTTCATGCTGCACTGCACTTCGCAGAGGAGAGGGACTGATGGCAGAGAGAAATTACCTGCTCACACATCTGCTCTGAGAACATTCCGATATGGGCCTGTGCTTCCGCCAATCCTAATTTCCCCTGCAGCCAGAGATAGACAGCCCATTTTTCCATGTGTTTTTGTATACGGTATTGTTCCAGTGCTTTGTGCGCAAGAATCCGTTTGCGGCGAAGGGTTTTGTTGGCAAGGGTTCCCATGGGCTGATGGCTTTTCTGATGAGCGCTCACATAGGAATCGCATTCGGGCCAGCGGCTGCATATGTACAAGTAGCTTTTTGCTTTATTTGTTTTTGTCCCATGTACCATATGCGCAGGACGTAAAACGGCAGGGGCATTACAATACGGGCAGTAGATAGTTTGTTTTTTCATCACATCACCTCCAGAAGTATGCAGTTTAAAACGGGGTTACACATTCCGGAGCAGTCCGTTTCAACATGGATGACCGCAGAACCCACAAAGCTGTAGCAGCGGGCAGAGGGAATCGTCCTGCGTATGCCATTCCAGATAAGAGGAATAGGCTGACATAAAAGCACGTTGGTTCAGGATGCCCTGACAGCCCTCCGGCTCTATTTCCTCATGTGCCAGCTTGTGTAAAGTTTCTATATCCGCAAGAAGAGGAGTTCCGTCTGCATCTGCAATTAGCAGGAAACCTTTGCAGATGTCAGAATGCCCATAAGGACAGGTGCTATGGGTACATTTGACAAACAGGGCATTATGCCAGTTTCCACGGGCTGCTTTCAGGAATGGGTAAAGTTTACAGTTACTTTGATTCAATGTTTTCACCTCCATTATGCTACATTTGAAAATCTAAAAATTAGGGAAGGGATGCATTCCCTCCTGCTCATATATTGGACATTAAAAAAGGGATCAGATGCATTTTGTGCATCCAATCCCCCAAACCGCATTAACTGAAAAGATCATTGATTGCCTGTGTAATCTTCGGAATGACCGTGCCGTTGAAGATTGCTGTCAGGGCTGCCAGCAGCAGAGCGCCAAGGACAACGGCAATGATGATCTTTACCGCATCCGAGATGTAGAAATCTCCACGCTGGTTGGAGAGAGTCGCATGGGCGCGGTATACAAAGCGGGCAGCCTTATTGTGGATATAGTTTGTAATTTTTTTCATGAAAACCTCCTAAAATAAAGTTTATTTTTATATTCAATTCTTATTATCTGGAACAAAGGGCGCCACATTCCCGGCAGCCCGATTGCAAAATCTGCATCCGCACATCCGGCGAATACGAAACACTTCAGGACATAGGCATCACCTCCATGCGGCAGGCGGGTTTATCCGAAAAAGGCACCCAGGGAACCCATAACTTCTGTACAGAGGACGACCAGATAAATTATCATAATGCAAATGAGCATCATCATGGAGTAACGCTGGATCTTTTTCGGCCGCTTTGCCGCTTCCTTCTTTAAGTTGTTCTGTTCAATCTGCCTCATGTCAAAGCAGATCATCTTGAAGTACATACGCTGGTCATCACCGCGGAGTACACCGATAAGTCCGCGGACTACATCAGAGAGCATGGGGCTTCCGATACGGGTCTCAAAGCGGATAAGGGCATTTTCATAGTTGCCGGTTTTCATATCCGCAATGGTCTGGTCCAGCTCCGCCCCGAAATCCTTCCCTGCCACACGCCTGTAGGAAGTCAGGATTTTCAGCACGTCCCTGTCATTCTCCAGGTTCTGCCCTACCGTTAGGGCAAAACGGGGTATTTCCGTTTCAATCAGTTTGCGCCGCTTTTTCACATAATCGAAAACGGCATAGTAGGTAGAGAACCATAGGGCTACTGCAAGTCCCAGCATGATAAACACAAAGAGGGGCATGATGAAAGTCATGGGGATGGCGCATAGGCCCACTCCTCCGGCAGTCACCCATGCCCTTGCGGTGTAGGTTTCCGGGGTAAAGGCCATCCCCGCAATGTTCAAAGCCGTCTGCAGCTTATTTCTTTTTAAGGCATCCAGATGAAAGAAAGGCGCAATCAGGGTGGATATTTTGGTAATGTAGACATCCAGAAGGCTCTCTTTCTTTGTGCCCTGCTGTTTACGGGAGAGCATCATCATCCGTGAGGTCCTTCTGGTAGGGACATCCACAAAGGCGCAGGTCAGGTTATAAACCGCAAAGCCAAAAAAGATAATGGCAATCAGGGCAAGCAGGGTCATGTGCCGTCACCTCCGTATTCTATTGGCTTGCTCAGTTTCATGATCTGTGTCAGCGAGAACAGGATAATTGCCGCACAGATTGCAAGGGCTATTTTGCCCGGTGTGGTAAAGAGCAGCGTGTGGAACCAGTCTTTGTTCAGGAAATAAAGCAGGGGTACATTTGCAATGACAAGGAACATCATTGTGATGGCTTCCCTCCTCGGTCCCTGCATCATGGCCTCCAGCTCGGACTGTACCACGCGCACATCAGAAAATTTCTGGGTAATGGTGGGCAGCGTGTTCTTCATGGAGCGGTCTGACTGGCATTGGATCAGTATGTTAGCCCACTCGTGGAAGACCCTGTTGGGAATCTTCATTTTGAGTGAGTTGATAGCACTGGTGGTGTTGGCGTTTATCAGCTCGCTTTCATAGACAAACGCCTCAAAAGTAGCTTTCACCGGCTCGTTGATGTAGGGCAGGTTTTCCTTTACGGCGCGCAGCAGATCCTCCGTACGCAGGTAGGAAGTCGTGATAATGGAAATGGCAGTTTCCAGTTCCTCGTTCAGATGCTTCTTGTAGCTGGCGGCAGTGCTGCGCAGGTACCAGATGGGGATAAGGGAAAAAGCAATCCCCATGATGGGAACCATGTAAACATTATTAATTAACAGCGCCAGAACCGCCCCCACCGCAAACAGGATCAGGGTGAGGCGGGTGATGGACTCATAACTGCCGGCACGTCCGGTATCCTTCAATATCTGTTTGATCTCATAGTCCTGGTTAAAAAACCCCTTGGCGGGGGTACCCATCAGGACATTCAGCTCGTCTGTCAGTGTTGCTGTTTTCTGCTGTGACTTCAGGATGGCATCCATGAAATCCTTAGGCCTTACCCCAAACAGGGAGCACAATCCCACAGAAAGCAGCAGAAAGCAGATAATGTATATCCAGTGCATCAGTTCGCCTCCTTCGTTTTCGTAAATTCTTCCAGTTCCTTGTGGGAGATACCGTTATCCAGCAGCCTTTTTCTCAGGGTATCAGAGATATGCCCCATCTTGCGGTGGCGGCCTACCACGCGGGTATTCCCGTCCGTTTCTGTGATGTTGTCCACTACTTCGTACTTGTAGAGGGAACGGTAAAGCAGGTGTCCGTCCTGATAATCCTCGCCCTCAATGATCTCCATGATTTTACGGGAGCGGTCCTCCAGCTGCTTTGTAAATACCACCACAGGATAAGCCTCTACCATGATCTGCATCAGGATGGAATCGTCCATGTTATATTTTCTTTTGGCAAGGGTCATCATCCTGCGGTAAGTGCTTTCGCAGGAGTTACTGTGGATGGTGGTGCAGACCGTGTGCCCCGTGCGGGAGCTTTCAGCGGCGGACAGGCTCTCGGCGGCGGAACGCATTTCACCGATCCCGATCACATCCGGGTGCTTACGGAGCACCCTCTCCAGAAGGAAGTCCTGGTTGATGTTCATGGAGGTGTTTTCATGGGGCCTTGTCAGGAGGTGGACGACAGAGTTTAAAATATTGCCGTTTTCATCCCTTTTTATAAGGTCAAATTCGCGGGAACCCTCCTCAATGGTAATCAGGCGCCGGTTGTTGGGGACATTGGACAAAAGCCATGCCATGACCGTGGTTTTTCCTGAGCCGGTAGAGCCTGCAATGCAGACGGACACGCCATAGCGGATGCAGGCGGTCAGGAAATGGAGCATTTCTGCCGTGGCGCTGCCGGATTCCAGCAGTTTTTCCTCGGAGACGGTCTGTTGGTTGACGATTCGGATGGAGGCATTTACTCCCACTTCAGGATCTACAATGGGCGTCTTGTCCACCGAGATACGGATATTCTTGTCCAGAAAGCCCAGCACGGAAGGCATGGTATCGTCTATCACCATGCCGCAGGCGTTCAGCATACGCCGCACCACATCTATTGCGTGCTGGGGAGACGAAAACCTGTCGGGGATTTTGACGCTCCGCCCGCTGCTCATAATGACCTCGATATCGTTGTAGGCATTGATATTGACCTCTTCCACGCCGGGTCTGTAAATCCATTTCTTCAGGAAAGAATATCCTGCCATGTCCTCATAGAGCTTGGCACACAGATCCTCCGTACTCATTCCATCCAATGTATACTTGCGTTTTACGAGATACTGTATCATCAGCTCCTTCAACAGTGCGCTGGCGCGTTCCGAATCGCTTTCCCCTGCGCTGGCAATGGTAGAAGCGTGGTTTTCGGAAAAATACCGCTGGACATCCTCCAGGATCTGCTCATAGGTTATCCCGTCATTGGAAACAGGTGTGAAGAAAATGTCATTCAAATTGTTCATGGATATCTGCCTCCTTATCGTCTTTTGCCTGTCCGGCAGGGATAAATTCCCCTGCTTCCTGCCCGGCGGGTTCCTGATCCAGCATATCCAGTATCTTGTTCAGAGCCAGGGTGTATTTGGGGTTGCAGTAGTTAAGCGCCCGGAACATTCCGCCTTCGGTTGCGCAGCGGTCAATCTCTTTTCCATAGGGCAGCAGCCCATCAAATCCGCCAATGATGTACCCCATTTCATCCAGCGCATGAAAAGGACGTGCCATGCCCGCAAAGGTCAGATGGTTGCTGTAATGGAAACGGGCATCCGTCAGCAGGGGTTGGTGGGCCTTCAGGTAATTTACGCCCTTCAGGTCAGGAGTCAGGATGCGGACCGTAATGTCGCCGGACTCGATGGCAGCAGGCGTAAATACATTCGTCATGTTGGAAGGGCAGTCCAGAATGACAAAATCCACCAGCTTTGCGGCGGATGTGATCAACTGGAGCACCATCTGATAGGAAATCTCCGGATAGCTGAGTGGGTTTTCACCACCGCAGTATCCCATAAGCCCGATAAACGGGTAATTTTTCAAAACAGTCACATGGCTTGCGACCAGCGAGGTGTCAATCTCCACGCTGCTTAAGACCTGTCCCAGCGAGGCGCCTGTTTCAACGATCTGTTCCGGGAGCCACACGGGGAGCATGGGAATGCTGCTATCCCCATTGATGATAATGGCTTTCTTCTTATCCCTTGTCAGTGCCTTGGCAAGGATACAGCAGAACATGGACTTGCCGCTGCCGGGGTTGCCCCATACAGTAATGATTTTTGCCATGGGAAAATCCTCCTTTCGGTTATTGGCTGGAAACCGCAGAGGTATCAGCAGATCCGGATGTACCGGAGTCTGTGCTGTCTACGGTGTGGTTCCCTGCGGATGCGGGGGTATCCGGATTGTCAGTTTCCGTGCCTTCGGTCAGTGTTTCAGGATAATAGAGTTCCTGAAGCGCCCGATCCTGTTCATCCAAAAGCTCCTCCGCCAACTTGTCATTGCCCCGGGAGATCAGCGCCACATGGGCAACGCCGTCATTCTCCAGGGCGGTGATGATCTTTGCCTGTTCAGGGCTTGCAAGCACTGTGATGGTGGCGGACTGCTGTTTTTCCTCGTCCTCTGCAAGTTCCCTTGTGTTATCCACATTGACACCCTTGGAGTCGGTTACGGAAAGCACCCTGACAAAGCGCAGTTCCGGGACCTCGTTAGCAATATCAAGAAAATGATAAATGCGGATAATGTCACCGGGCTGGAGCTTGTCAGACAAACCGGAGGCCAGTGTCTTTACGGTCAGGGAGATGGCAACCTTTCCGGAAGGTATCTGGTTCAGCGCCACATCCGAGGAAATGGGGACCATGCTGATCTTGGAGGTCAGGATATAGTCGCCGCGGGATAGATCAGCAGTGGCATACAGTCCCAGCACATCATCCAGGGAGCGGGCGATATTGTCAGGCAGGTTATAGCTGCCCACCTCTACAAGCTCCGTGTTTTCAGCAGTAATCTTCTCGCCCTTTAAGATGTCCTGACGGATGCGGACGATTTCTGTTTTCCCGTTGGTCTGCCGGGCAATGGTGGGCAGGGCAACAAAAGCGATAACGGCTGCCAGTACCAGGCTGAGCAGGCCGAAAAGAAAGCGGTTATTCAGTTTCATATCAAAATGTCTCCTTATCTAAAATAATGTGGCAGCCGTCACAATCAGGCTGCCGGTTGCCAGAAATGGAACGAATGGCAGGCAGAGCGGCAGATCCTTTTTCCTGCTCTGCAGGACAAGTGCAAAGCAGCCTGCCAGAAATGCGGCGATTAAAAGGACTGCCATCAGACGGTAAGGACCGTAAGCAAAACCCATGAGCGCCGCCAGCTTAATATCCCCGCCGCCAATCCCTGCGCCATCATGGGAGATGAGGGCTGCGGTGAGGAGCACGAAAAATCCTGCCGCCATGCCCGCAAGGGACAGTCCCAGCATGGGCAGGAGTGCCTGCGCAGAGAAAAGAAACCGGCAGTGAAACAGTGGGGCTGCCAGAAAGAGCGGGCAAGAGAAAACGAGCGCCCGGTCAGGCACCCGTTTCTTTTTCAGGTCATATGCCGCAAATCCGGCAACGCAGCATATGACCGCAGGCTCATAGAAAAGGCATACCGTATCATTCACGGTTGGTATACCAGTCGTCAAAGAGGCTGTCCTGGATGGATACATTGTCATGCAGGTTCATGGACAGCATCCCATCGGGAGTCCATGTATCCCATACCTGCGTGTAGACAACATAATCCGTGTTGTCAGGGAACCACACAGGGGTAAAATGGACGGAACGCCCGTAGGTGGAAAACTCATTTGCACGGAAGGCAAATTTTGCGCTGCGCCCGCCGGAAGTGCGCTGCAGCAGTCTTAAATAGGTCTGGTAATGGAATTCCGGGAAGACACTGAAGGCTGTCTGCGGATTGGTGTAATGCCCGGAGGGGGCGCTGGTGGATAAAACGGCGGAAACTTCAGTTTTTACACCGTAGCCGCTTTTCATGTTTTTCCCTGATGCAGTGGGAACAATATCATCCGGCATCAGAGTCATGGAACCGGAGAGGGATGCGGAATAACCGGTATAGTCATATTCCCAGTCCCCCTCATCCACCCATTTCCCATGGTCTTCCCAATGCCCGTGTCCGCCCGGGCAGTCCGGCAGGCAGCCGCTGCCGCAGTCATCGTCCTCCCATTTCCAGTCTGCATGCCATTTCCAGTCTGCTTTCCAGCGGCAGCTCCATACGCCCCAGGCTGCAGTCAGTTTTTGTGGGCCTGCAGGGAGGGCGGGGATGCTGTAACCGGGATAGGTGTCGGTGGCAAGCGGATCAGGCGGTATCCGTTCATTCAGATCCACGATCTTAGCCACAAAGGTATCTTTGGCAGTAGAACCTGCACTCAGGGACACGGTAATGGTGATCGTCTGGGGTGTGGACGGGGTATGCCATTTTACCCATACAAGCTGGGAGTCGTCCTCCGGAATGACGATGTTATGCACCGTGTAATTTGTTCCGTTGATATGGAAGGTGACGGTGGCAGGGTTATCCGGCGTCAGGCGGTCGGTTGTCCTTAAAAGGATGCTGGTGATGACATCCGTATCAACCCGGTATTCCACATCCGGCGCATCAATTTCCGCGCTGGGGGGAACGGGGAGATCCGTAAACCAGACAATTCCCGCACCCAGGGAATTGACAATATCCGTATTGTTCTGTTTCCCTGTCCTGCTACCTGTCCATGCCGGAATCCCCAGGTCGCTGTATTCCAGAAAGATTGACAGGGGCAGGTTCTTGTGGGTCAGTGAGGTCATGGTCCTGCGCAGGGCGCCGCCGGCCAGCTGGTCATAGAGTCCTGCCTCCGTGGCGGTCATGCAGTAATACATACCGTTATGCGTAAAGTAGGCGATAGGTTCGATCAGGAGCTTATATTCCCCGGCAAGCATACGGTCATAGTCCACGCCGGTGGCGTTGGCAACCATCTTACAGGCATATTCGCTGCAGAAATACCGCCGGATCGCCGTGATATTGGAACTTCCTGTGCTGCTGACAATGGTGGGCAGGGGATGGGTCGGGTTTATATAGTCGTAAGCGGAACCCGAACGCAGGGAAAGGCCGGTTCCCGACAGGTACTGCAGTTTATTTACCTTGCCGAAGTGCAGGACATTGCTCTGGGAGCGGTTGGTAAAGTCCACGGGGGAAGAGACGGCGGCTCCGGTTTCGGCATTGACAACTGTGATCCGCACACCGTCATTGCCGGGAGTCCATTTATTGGTTGAGGTTCCCTGCCCCATGCCGCCCCCGCCGCCATCCATGTTCCCGTTCCCGCTGGCAAATGCGGTGGCGGGGAACAGGGCAAACAGCAGGATAAGGCTGCATATAAAAGTAAAGATGCGTTTCAAAGTGTGGCACACTCCTTTCTTGTGATAGGGCAGCAAAAAACCGCCACTTCAAAAGCGGCGGTCTTGCTATAAAATATTCAGTTTTTATTCTCCCATATTGCCGACCATTTTATCAATGTCGCCATCGCTGTCCCCGATGGACTGCTGTGCATCCCCGGGTACTACCCAGCCGAAAACGGGATCGTATACGGCGCCATTCCCATTACCGGAACCTGCCTCGGGGGTCTGGGGCGCCTGGGGTGCAGGGGCAGACGGTTCCAGGGCTGTTTGTTCCGGTTCATAGGAGGGTGGTGCGGAAGGGTCTGTATTGTCGTCCGGGGAAACGGGAGGGGCGGGCGGCTCTGTCTGCAGTTCCTCTGCATCGGGAGTAAAGTCGATCTCCACATCCGTATCATTTTCCACCGTTACCTTGGGATAGGCATCAGGAGCGGCTGCTGCCCCGGAAGGCTGTCCTGTATTGCCGGGAACAGCTGTGGGGGAAGGGGTATCCTGCCACTCGGTGGCTGCGCTGCCGATGGCGGGTTCTTCCGGCTGGAAGCTGTCTGCAGGCCTGCGGCTCACAAACCAGCAGCCCAGCAGGATCGCTATAATAATAATGATAAAAACGGAAACAAGGAATCCTTTGGACTTCAGTAAGTTTTTCAGTTTCATATGATCACCTCTCTTTACTTATCTTTTACTACGGTTGCGCTTCTTTTTCAACAGATGGATGCAGATTTCTGTTTTTTCCTGTGCCGTCTGATGAGGAACGGCAGGACACAGAGTACGGATAACAGTGCAAAAACAGCACATTTGGGAAAGAAAAGTTTTTTCATGGTACAGGTTTCTCCTTTCATAGGCTGACAAGATATCAGACGTTTGTAAAACGTCAGAATTTTGTGTTATGGTAGCCGGTCAGCTCGATATGTCTTGTAATGGCGGGATAGGAGTGGCCGAACATATAAATATAGAACTCGGCATCACAGGAAAAGACATATTCCACCCTGTCGCCGTCCACATGGAAAGCGAGGCTGATGTTTCTGATCCTGTAATCCTCTGTCTGGAGCGGGACTTTGTTGGAAAGCCCGTCCGTAACTGCCTCCTCCAGCATCTGCACATAGTCAGAACTGGAGTAAAGCGTATTCAGGTATTTGCTGAAATTGGTTTCCCTCTGGGAACGGTAGGTATCCGCGTAAATACTGGCGCTTAAGTTGTTCAGCTCCATCTTGGCGCCATTGCGGATGTTGATGCAGGTGATCCGGATGGATGCATAGAGCAGCAGGAAAGCCACCAGCATAACGATACCCACCACAAAGAAACAGGCAAAAATGGAAATATCCCCGCGGTCATTCCGCAGTTTCCTGTTGATGCTGTCAATCAATCGTTTCATGTGTCCCTCCTATTTCCAATAATGCTCACTGACACCGGCGCCGCGGGATACTATGTTGATCCGCACGAGGTCAAAGTTCCAAAAGCCGCCCAGCTTTGCCTCCCCCGTGATCGTGATGTAGAAAGGGGTGCCAAGCTGGATGGCATTATGCATCCCGGAGGGAGTGGGTGACCTGTAGGTTGTATCAATGGAATAGGAGATGTTCTCCGCTCCATTGATCTGGGAACAGAGAAAGCGGAAAAGTTCCTCCGTTTCCGCATTGACACCGCCGGACAGCTGGATCTGTTTTACCATCTGGTCGGCACAGTGGTCCATTTCCTGTTTTGTGGAAATGATGGAAAACAGGTCAATGATAAAAGCCAGCAGCAGTACGGCGATAAAGATAAAAACAACAGTACTGAAATAGTTGGCGTCTCCCCTGTCATTGCCCAGGGCCTTTCGGAGTTTTCTGTGTAATATGATGCTCACCACCTTTACAACAAAAAGGCCGCCCACAGATGAGGCGGCCTCTTCGCAAAATTTTGACTGTACCCATTATAGCAGATAGGGATTTACGGGAAAAGAGCAGAACTGTGCCAATGTTGTGCCAATTCTGCGCAATTTATTAATGTGAAATGGTTCAATTGAATAATTTAAGAAATTGATTTATTCAACAAGTTTTCCACATCAGCAGGCTTTAATACCTTTCCCATAGATACCACTTTTTCATTTACAACAAGTGCGGGCATACTCATAACGCCGTATTCCATGACCTTTTGTAAATCCGTCACATACTCTACTTCCACCGCAAGCCCCATTTTCTGAACAGCCTCCTTTGTGCTTTCATATAATGCATGGCATGACGCACAGCCAGAGCCTAAGACTTTGACACAGCAGATACCGTCTTGTGCATTGGAACAGCAGTCACTTGTGACTTCCGTTGTTTTGGACACGGGACAGCCGGAATTGCAGGCACAGGCAGGGGATTTCTTTTCTTCTTCTTTTTTCTTTCCAAACAGTGACATAATAATTACCTCCATGTGATTTGATTTATTTTGATTTTATTCATGCAATTTACACGAGCAGGAACTGGATCGCATTGAAGAAATAACCAACAAGAATAATACCGACAGTGCATATTGCAATAAAAATACCAAGCAGACGGGGCTTTACCGCTTTACGCAGCATGATCATAGACGGCAGGGACAGAGTTGTTACGCCCATCATAAAGGACAGGACTACTCCGAGCCTGGCGCCTTTTGCCAACAGTGCTTCTGCAATCGGGATTGTGCCGAAAATATCCGCATACATGGGAACACCCGCAGCCGTAGCGATAATAACGCCTAAAGGGTTTCCCGTTCCGAGAACACGCACAATAAAATCTTCGGGTATCCAGTTATGGATAAATGCGCCGATAGCAACACCCACTAAAACATATGGTGCGACTTTCTTCGCCGTAGATACCACCTGTTCCCATGCGTATTTTATACGGTCTTTGAAGTGCAGTTCCTCCCCCTCCACATCAACAGAATTTCCATTGCGAATAAATTCCTCTACATAATTGTCAAGGTGCAGTTTTTCAATGAGCGTACCGCCCGCAACAGCAATCACAAGCCCAAGTACAACATATGTTACGGCAACTTTCCACCCGAATATGCTCATAAGCAGGACAAGCGAGCCGAGATCAACCATAGGGGAAGAAATCAGAAAGGAAAACGTCACGCCTAATGGCAGTCCTGCACTTGTAAAACCGATAAACAACGGGATGGATGAACAGGAGCAGAACGGTGTCACTGTACCAAGTAAAGCCGCAATTATGTTTGCCCCGATACCGTGAAATCTGCCGAGGATTTTTTTAGTCCTTTCCGGTGGAAAATAACTTTGAATGTATGAAATGAGTAAAATCAACACGCCTAAAAGCACCATGATTTTGATTGTGTCGTAAAGGAAAAACTGGATACTGCCGCCGATTTTACTTGCAGTATCTAAACCGCATAAATCAAGAAAACTGCCAATTAAGCGGTTCAGCCATTGCATACCAAGAAATTCATTCTGAAAGAAATTCCAACCTGTTTTTAATGTTTCCATAACAAACCTCCGTACATAGAAATATTGAAATGTATCAATATAAAATCTTTTTGATAAGCCATGCCAGACGTAAACAGCTTTACTTGTCACAGCATGGCTTATCTTTGCCCAAACTCTTAACAGTCATAAGGGATTGAAGATATTCCATTGCATATGCAATACCCTCCTCCGATATGGAATAATGCGCCCATTTCTGCTCTTTCCGCATAACCACGATACCCGAACTGCAAAGAATTTTCATGTGGTGTGATAACGTGGGTTGTGAAATATGCAGGTTTTCTAACAGTACACAGGCACATTTTTCTCCTGTAATCAACTGCTTCAAAATCTCAATACGGTTTTCGTCACAAAAAGCCTTAAAAATCGTTGGTATTTTGCTTTCATCAATCAAATTTACCACCTCCCTTAAAGCTGTCTATACCTCTATTATATTCACGTATTGAAATTTGTCAATACATATTAAAAAAAGAAGGATAAGTGGTAAAACTTGAATAACAGCAGGTTTTATGATATTGTATAGGTAGCAGAAGTGAAAAAATAAAAGGTTGGTAGTCAAATGAGTAAAGATAAAGATGTACTGACAAACTTTGACTCCAGCGAGCGGGACTTGGAATACATTAAAAATTTCCGTTTGATGGATGATGACTTTATGGCGAAATTTTTTGAAGAAAATCTTGAATGTACGGAATTTGTCCTGCGCATTATAATGAATAATCCGGATCTGAAAGTACAGAGTGTGCATACCCAGCATGAGATTCGGAATCTTTTGGGACATTCTGTGAGGCTGGATGCCTATGCAACCGATAAGAATGCAAAAAAGTACAATATTGAGATTCAGCGTTCAGACAAAGGGGCAAGTCCGAAAAGGGCAAGGTATCATTCCAGCGTAATAGATGTAAACATTTTACCAAAAGGTAAAGATTACGATTTTTTGACAGAAACATACGTGATTTTTATTACGGAACATGATGAAATGGGGGCAGGACTACCGATTTATCATGTGGACCGGACGATTAAGGAAACAGGAGCGTTGTTTCAGGATGAAGCGCATATTATATATGTGAACGGGGAGTATAAAGATGATGATTCTCCCATAGGAGTCCTGATGCATGACTTTGCCTGTACGAACCCTGCGGATATGCAGTATAAGGTTTTGGCGGAACGGGCAAGATATTTGAAAGAGAGTAAGGAGGGACAGCTGGTTATGTGTAGGGCGATGGAAGAAATGAGAAATGAATCAATATTGGCAGAACGGAAACAAACAGCGATTCGATTGATAAAAGCAGAAAAACTTTCTTATGAAGAAATTGCAGATGGTGTAAATCTTACTTTAGAAGAAGTTCAGGAGTTAGCAAAAGAAATCACAGAAGTAGTAATGGCATAATAATTATGCGATAGAGTTACGGGGCTGTTATCAAAAGGCAGCTCCGTTTTTTTGTGGAAAACGATATAAAAACGATTTAGACAAACAAAAAGTATATCATGGACCTAAAATCCGTAAAGCAGTAAGGACTTTAGCAAGGAAAAATTCTACCCAAAAGCAGAAAAACAACGCAGCAAAGTACATGAACAAACACAAAGAGCTGTATCATTAAGAAATGTGTGGCAGGTACCAGTTATAGATACCTGCCACATTTGGATTAAAAAAATTACGATAACTATAGATTCTGCCGGATAATCCGTGTAATGATCCCCACGGCCACGCCCCGTTCCTCGTCAATGCGGGTAACGGCAAAGCTCACATCATCCTTTTTGCCGGGTGTGCGGTGGTCGTAGCAGGAATGGGCAACAGCATTGACTCCGTTGCTGAGGCGGATATAGACCACGCCCTTATGTACATCCGTTACTTTGCCCGCATACTTACTCTGGATGCGACATTTTTTCAGGTTGTCATGGCTGGTGCTCTGGGAGACGCTCTTAATGTCGGCTTTAATGCTGATGTCCTCCACGGTATCTCCCCTGCGTACATTCAGGACACGCACAAGGATCTGGTCGCCAACGGAGAAACGCTCATGGGCATCCCCGATCCAGTCCCATGCAAGGTCCCTTGCCATAATGGAACATTCCACGCCAAAAACTTCCACTCTGACCACCTTCTCCGCCACGGCAATGATGCGGGCCTGCACCACGCGTCCTTCAAAGATGCGGTAGGTGCCGGAGGCATCCGTATCCAGATAGAAGATCTGGCGTTTTTTCAGCATTGCTTCTTTACGGCTTGCCACAACGCTGCGTGTCTTGGAGTCAATTCCGCGCACCATGAAGTCGATCTCGGCGCCGAGCATATTCCCAAGGATCTTATTCTGCCGCAGCATCAGCTCACGGTATTCCTCACCGGAGGGACTGCGCCCCACATTGATCATCATTTCTTTTATGGGAATGACAATGCGGAAGCCCTTGTAATCCACAATGGCAATGGTTTTTCCGTTGTCGGTCTGCTCGATCCCGCCAAGCTGCCCGGTCAGGAGCCTGCGGGTTCTGTAGGCATTATGGATTTCATGCCAGATGGCATCCTCACGGGCCTCGTCCGTTTCAATCTCACCACGGCTTTCCAGTGTCAGTATGGGTGCCGCAGCGGGTTTTGCCCTTGATACGGAACGGGGTGCTGCTGCCGGCTGATCTTCTGCAGGAGCTGCGGGTTCAACTGCGGTATCCTCGGATAATAAGGAAGGGTCGGTGTCAGGAGCCGCATCAGTGCCGTTTTCTTCGTTCAGGGGAGCTGTTTCCGTATCCCCGGAAACCATAACAGCAGGTTCCTCTGTTTCAGGTGCAGGTTCCGTGGTTTCCGCTTTCTTTTTCCTGCCGGAAGCCCGTTTGGGTTTTGCGGGAGGTTCTTCCCCTGTGGGGGCGGATACTTCAGGGGATGTTTCAGGTGTTTCTCCGGCCATGGGCGCATCCATGCTGCTGAGAAGTTCATTCAGATCCATGTCCTCCGCAGGCTGTGCTGTTTCAGCACCATCCGGAAGTGCTGTCTCCTGATTGGTGGTGGTCTCCAGGGAGGGGACCTGTTCTAATAATTCTTCGTTCTTTGTCATGTTTTTCTCCTTCTGCACACGCCGTTTGTGCAAGGGAAAGTCTGGGCGTGTGCGTACAGACTTCCCGAGTGAACAGTATGATAATCTTTGACTTGCATTGCCCATATAGCCGCTTTTATTGGTTGCGGCATGAGGGCAGGTTTATAGGTTTAGGACATGATGGACTCTTTGTCCGTAGGAATGATGCCTGCAGGAGCAGCGGTGCTCTCTGGTGGCGGTGCCGTCTGTTCAGGCTTTTCCTTTTCTGCCGCAGCAGGGCTTGTCTTTTTGGCTGCTGTAGGTTTGGGTTTCCGCCCGCCTGTTTTCTTTGCAGGTGGCTCAGCAGTTTCCGTATTTTCACCCTGCGGATTGTTTCTTGCCTCATTTTCCGATTTCCGCCATTCGGGGATATGGGCGGATGCCTTGCAGGAATGCAGCTTTTCATATTTAGGGTGTCTGGAGTAATCCAGCTTGTCCACCTTGAGTATCTTTTTGCCGCGGATGATTACCAGCGCCTTGTCAACGGGCAGCCGCAGCACTTCGTCCGGTGTCAGCACCGGCCGTTTCCCCACGCCGCTGGTCTCCCTGAACTCCGGCGTATAGTTGGAGATCCGCCATGTTCCCAGCTGTTTGGATTTGCTGGATACTGCCACGCTGGCAAGCCCTGTCCTGGAGCTGACAAATTCCGCGGTGAGCGGGTCGGTGCAGCCTAAGAAAAGCTGGACATCGCAGTTGCCGAGTATTTCCTGCCAGAGATTCTGTGGGTAACGGTTCTGCAGCCCCGCCAGGTTCTGGAACACGCAGGACATGGAGATGTTCCGGGAGCGGATCACACTCAGCCGTCTGGACAGGTCGGGGATGGTGCCGCAGGCGGTCAGCTCCTCGCCGAGCACATGGACGGGCACGGGCAGTTTCCCGCCCTCACAGTTTTTATCCGCATACCTGACTAACTTGATGAACACAAAGGAAAGAAACAGGGATGCCAGAAAGTCAAAGGTGCTGTCCTGGTCGCTGGTGACAAGGAAATAGGCACAGGGGGAAGTGCCCGGAAGTTCCAGGTCAATCTCGTTATGGGCGGTGATCTTTTTTATCAATTCTGCCTGGAATACCTGCAGGCGGCTGCCAAGCCCAATCACCACGCCGCTGCGCACGGTATCCGAAGCCTGTTTGAAAAGACTGTAAGGCGCTTTCGCCGGATGCGTGTTCGGCAGGACTTCAAAAAGACTGTCCAGGGCGCTTTCGGAATTCAGGGTGAGCAGGCGGTACATCTGCCCGATGTTGCGTTTTGCAGGTGGATAGCTTAAATCCACATACAGGGTCAGCGCTTTTAACAGGTTCATTTCACAGGAATCCCAGAAGTGGTCCCCCTTGCCGTTACTGTTTGTGTTTTTGATAATGACGTCAACAAAGAGCTGCGCCATCAGCTCCTGCCCGTCAATCTCCGCGAGGCAGTTCCATGAGTCGGAATTTTCAGGTTCCACAAGGTTAAATACCTTGACACAGTAACCCTGCCCGCGCAGATATTCGCTGGTCTTTTCATAAAGCTCGGACTTCGGATCGCAGATGATCAGGGATTCCCTGCGCGCAACACCCTGTAAAATGCGGTTCAGGCAGAAAGAGCGTGTTTTCATGGAACCGCTGGCACCATAGACGGCGAGGTTGCTGTTGAGCAGGGTCTTCTCAGGAACGCAGACCGCTTTCCCGTCCAGCAGCCCCAAAACCGTGCCGTGGTGGCAGTGCAGGTCACGGATGGGGACAAGCTCCAGAACCTGTGACAGTTCTTTTTTGTCCATCCAGCCGGATGTGCCGTAGGTGCCTTTGGCGGAATAGGTGAAATTCCTGTCCGCGTCATATTCTCCGGTGTCGCTGTAGCCCATCCGCATTACCATGATGAGCAGGATGCCAAGCAGCCCGATGCAGATAAAGATTCCGTAAATGCCATAGGGCGGACTAAACACCGCAGAGAGGCAGGCGGGGAAAGAGGGCGATGCCATAACCGGGGAAGTGCCGTCACCGGGATAGCCGCCTTCCTGCTGCCAGAGTACATAGTTGCCGATAAACTGTGCCAGGTACCCTCCCGCATACAGGACGGCGAGAAGGGCGGCAGGAACAGAAACCAGCGTCAGGATCAATTTTCTTTTTTTGATGGGTAAAACCTCCTTTCAAATTTTTCAAAGCTGATGGTCTGGAGGCGGAGCAGCCCCCCGGCATATTGTGCGTAAGCCCCTGCCTGAAAATCAAAACATATCAGAGTTCCGGTCCTCTCCCTGAGCTGCAGCGCCATAAGGAACCGGTTGACCCGCGGGATGTCAGGCAGGTATCCGAAAAGTACGGGATTTCCCTCCCTGTCGAGGGCATCGTTCTCTATGGAAAAGTCGGGCACCCCCGCTTTCAGGTCAAGGGAGAGAATACGGTCAAGCTCCGCCCTCCGCCCAGTGTCACAAAGTAATTTCAGCATCACCTCCCCATGAAAGTCGTTTGTCAGGTAATAAAAGTGCTCATAGTTCCCGTCCAGAAGAAAAAAGCATCGGGTATTGCTGTCGGCGCTGGACAGGATCTGGTAAAAGGGTTCCATCCCGCTGCCGAAAAGAAGCCCTGAAACCTTATCATTGGCGGTCTGACCGGTGCAGAGTGTCATCTGCAGCAATGCCTGTGCCCGCTGTTCTGCCCGGTAATCCCATTTCGCGGTCTGGGTTCCCTCATTGTAGATGAGGAAACTGCCGGCGGGGGAAGTCAGCACCCCTGCCATGCGGGAGCCGCGGATCTTTATGGTTTCCATGCCAAGCTCCTTGACTTCCCTTGAGCTATAAAAGGCGGGTGGGTGCGTGGGCAGAAGCCCGATCCCTCCGGGGCTGAATAAGTCAGGCTTTTCATCCCGGAACACGGATATGCCGGCATTCATCATCATTATGTATATCTCCGCAATCCTGTGGAGCCGGAGCCTGCGGGTAATCTCGCTTTTTAACATATTGGTGTCGGCATTTCCTGTCAGGTAAAAAGAGAATCGCTCAGGGTTCTCACGCAGCAGGAAAGCCTTGCCTTTTGTTCCAAGCCGATATCCGCGCAGCCTGTCACGGTAGTAGGTCTTTAAGAGCCGTTCCTTTTTTAAGGACCAGATTAGGACATCTTTATAGCTGGTACTGCCGGGGATGCGGTGGAGCAGACAGGCGGGCAGTTCGCCGCATATGGCGGTCAGCTCTAACAGCCGGTAGGCCTGTGTGTCCTTTTGCGGATAGAAAGAATGATCCGCCACAGGTATCACCTCCTTGTGTCGGTTTTTACCGAGGCGGCTAAAGACCTCGGTAAATCCGGCAGGCAGCCGCATGGGGAAAATGCCGTATCCATGCGCTTTTCCAGCCGGATGTTCCATATCAGGGGAAAAGTGCCTCCAAAACCCTAAAAATCTGATATGGATTTCAGCCTGTTTTTGCGTTCCGTGAGCCAGTCTGCAAAGCGGTCTTTCCCCATGATATAGATATGGGTGCAGTCCCTGTCCCCAAGTTCGGTGGTGTTGTAAGCATCACAGAGCAGCCCGCTGTCGTCCACCATGACATGGAGGGCAATGGTATCCAAAAGCTGTTTCTGCTGGAGGTTGTCGTAATCCAAAAGGCACCAGTCAGGCAGTTCATGGCTGTATACATGGGAAATACAGACCACACATTCCCGGAAACGCGGGAGGGCAGTATGGGCTGCATATTGTTCCAAAGCGGCATGGAGCGGGTCTAAGAGGAACAGGCTGCTCTGTTTCGCTTTCTTTTTGGGCAGCAGGCGGGGGAGTGTGATCTCCATGATGCCGTTTTCATAGAGAATGTCAATGCCGTGGACTTCCCCCGCCTGCAGCAGGTAGTCCGTCCTGGAAATATCCGTGGTGGCATAGAGGAGGTTCCTGAGCTGGCAGGCAATCTTTTCCGCCCGCAGGGCCGCCTCGGTGGACATGGTTTCGTAGTTATCCGGATACCGCTGGATGTCAAGGGAATCCATGGCGCAGATGTGGTTATTCAGCCGCATGAGGTTTTCCCTTACATCCGCGATCCGGCGTGATATTAGTTTTCGGTCCAATTACAACCCTCCATTCGATTTCTGATAATAATGTACCTGCCCGTCCTCCCCTGCTGTGCAGTAGCCGGATATGTTAGGAAAGTCCAGTTCCGCAATCTGTGCAGGTTCGTCTACCACCACAATGCGGCGGCTGTCCTCTGTCCGTGTATGCTGCAGGATGCTGGCAATCAGTGCCTCCTGCCTCAGGGGAACAGGAATGACCTCATACAGTTCGCCTGCGGCAAAGAAAAGGATGGCGGAGGGGAACTCGCCGCAGGAGTGGTATTCTGCCCGGTCAAGGAAATCCAGCAGCACCCAGACCGCCTGCAGCAGTCCGGGTGCCGGTGTTGGACTTTCGTGTCCGGCGGGAAAGCAGTTTCCCGTGTCCGTGGAAAAAATGCGCCCCTGTTTTGTCAGGTGGGAGAGCAGGTTTTTGATCTTTTCCGTCTTGCCGGGGAAAAAGCGGAGCATCTGTCCGTCTGTAATGCCCGGATACATGGATATCAGACGGAGCAGTTCCGCCGCTTCGATTCCATAAATATCTGCCCTTGTCTTCAATAAAATCACCTCCTCGTGTTAATGCGTAATCTGTACGCAATACATGCGTACTGCATGAAAAAATGCGTATTGTATGCGTAATTCGTGCGCAAAAGTGTGAGAAGAATTTCTATGGCGTCATAAAACGCCGCCCAAGAAATTCTAAATCTCACACTGGAAGAATGCCAAAAGCAGGCATTCTTCTATTCGACCGGTTCTTGTTCACGCAGGCGGTTCACCAGATTTTTTAGCTCCCGCCTGTCCGTGGTTATCAGGTCTTTCTCCAGGGGGCTTGCCTTGAATTCCACCATGATATTGTTGTTGTTCGTACTGATAAGCCCGCTGCCCCGCTCAAAATGCGTGACTTCCATGACCTCGGCATCAGACAGGTGCAGGGTGTCCTGTACCCGTCCTGCCTCGTCATCCTCAAGGTTTAAGATGATCTTGGTCTTGGAATTATTGATGACGCCCTTCCCAAACCGCCCTTCGTCCAGATTGAAAAAGTCGTTTAAGTCCTGGCTGGCGCAGATGGCAGAGCCGCCATAGCCCCTTATGGTCTTAAAGATCTCCAGGACAAAATCCCCCGCAAGGCGGGTGCCTGTCGCCCCGGCGCCGGATAAAAGCTGCCAGCATTCATCAATGAATATGGCTTTCTCCTCAGTCCGGTCTTCCTTCGCCCGGTCCCAGACAAAATCAAGGGCAACAAACATCCCAACCGTGAGCAGGTCTCCCGTAAGGGAGGAAATGTCAAGCACGGTATATTTATTCTGAAGGGATACATTGGTCTGCTGGTTAAAGGTGCTTGCGGAGCCGTTTACAAGGCGGTTTAAAATATTTGCCAGCCGTTTTGTCTGTGAGTCCTTTTTCAGAATCCCGTAGAGGTCGCCAAGGACAGGCATCCTGCGGTACTGCCCCGGAATTTCCGGGTCTTCCAGGCTCTGGTTGTCATGGGTGATCCCTTTTTCGTTGTAGGTGTGTATGAGGGCTTCATCAAGGAGCTGCCGCTCCTCATGGGACATATCCGGGATCAGCAGCGAAAAAAAGATATGGAGCCGCTGGATTTTTGATGCAAGCTCGGATAACTGGATGCCCGGTCCGTCCAGCAGTTCGTCTACGGTGTGGTCTATGCGGCGGATCTCCATGACGTTGATGCAGTGGGGGCTTGCAGGGGAAATCTGTATGAACTCCCCGCCCACATTGGCACAGGCCCGGTGGAACTCATGCCCCTTTAACGGGGCAACAATAAATATGGGAATCCCTTTCCGGCGCATCCTCAGCGCCATGAGCTGCATGGTGAAGGTTTTCCCCGCACCGCTGGTGCCTAAGATCGCCATGTTGGCATTCTTGTAAATGGCGGAATCAAAGATGTCCACGATAATGAGGGAACTGTTATACTTGTTCACGCCAAGCAGGATGCCGTTGTCATCGCACATTTCATAGCTGGTAAAGGGATAGCAGCTTGCGGCGCCGCTCGTCAGGAGGTTCCGCCTGCTGCGTTCATAGAGCTTTTTCTCCATGGAAACCAGGGGGAGGGAGGACAGGAAAGCCTGTTCTTCCCGGAAATGGCAGGAGGATGCCTGCATATCCTGGGATACAAGCAGTTTCTTCATCTCGTTCACTTTCCATTCGAGGTCTTCCACACTTGCGGCGGTAATGGTAATCAGCAGGTTCAGGAAATAAAAGTCCTCATTGTCCGCCAGCCCCTCCTTTAAGAAATACCCGCTGCGGATGGCGCTGTCTATGTCGTCAAAATCGGTGTTCGTGTCGCTGGTATCCTTGATCCGGGAGCGGTTGATGCGGAGCTGCTGTCCCACTTTCTGTATGATCCGCTCTTTCGGTTCCCGTGAGAGGAACATATCCATGTCAATGCCGTCCCCTGCGTTTACCAGCAGGCTGAGCCATCCGGCGGGCACCTGCGTTTTATAGCCGTCAGAGGGTATCAGCAGGTAATCGTAATAAAGCCCGTCAATGCAGAGGTAGCCGCCGTGGGTAAAGTCAATGCTTGCGGGGGCAATAAATTCATTTGCGGGGATGTGATCCGCATCCGCAGTCCTGCCGGCGGCAGCGTACTTTTCCACGATCTCCCTTGCACGCCGGGGCAGCGGCTTTGCGGCGCTTTCATTGCGGCACAGCAGATTGTAGAGTATCCCGATGGTATGCTCGTCTTCCTGTTCAGGGATGACAAGCTCATTGCCGCACTGTCTGAGGTAGTTTGCCGCGGTGTGGACTGCGCCCTCCAGGGCGGTGACCGCCTCGCTTTCCTCGTCCGCGCGTTTGGTATTGCTCCAGGGCTCATACTCAAAAATCAGGAAAAAGCGTCTGGTTACCGCCTCCCTGGAGCTGATCTGCTGCACGAACTGCAGATAGTCCTCCTGCATGAGCCTGCACTGTCCGTTGGTTTCCTCAGCCATTTCCCGCCGCACGGTCTCCAGATGGCGGTTGATGTCGGCGCGCCTTGTTAATACCTTAAACTGCAGCTTTACGGGGCTTACCTTCAGATAGGAGATAAAGGAATAGATGATGCTCCTCTGTTCATTCCCGCTGCGCAGCAGGAAGTTGATGGGTATGACTTCCACAACTTTCACGAAACGGTGATCCTTCGTGTAAATAATGCCGTTTGCGACCCTGCTGATGGGCAGGTATTCCGCCACCGGGTTTAAGTATTGGAACGCAGGTTCCGGGGAATGCAGGGGCAGGCGGGATTTTTCCCTTGTGTCTTTCAGGGGAGTATCCTGCCTGCCGGAGGTCTGCTTTTTCCCCACGGGGCGCAGCTTCTGGCGTATCTCATAGCCCCGTACTTCATCAAATTCCGCCGGGAAATCGTCTTTTCTCCGGCGCGGCTGTTCTGTTTTTTGGGGCTTTGCCGTATGGGTGGTACAGTCTGCGGTCGGTTTCTCGGCGGTCTTTCTGCCCGTAGCGCCCTCTGCGCCAAGGATGCGGCGGTTTCTCAGGTATTTCACAAAGATAAATAAAAAAGACGAAAGGCTTTCCCCTGAAATGCCGATTAGTGCCACCAGTGCGGCAGGCAGCGCCGTAAGGCACAGGATGACAATGCGGGCAGTCAGGCCAAGGGGCAGGCATAAAAGGACCGGCAGCCCTATGGCAGATGCCAGGATGCCGGCCTCAATCACATTCCTTGCCTTGAATAAGCCGCCGAAAAAGGTTCCGGTATCTATAAAATTAGGTGGGATGATATAAGTATCACGCTCACGTTGGTGGTTCATGGATAAAATAACCTCGCTTTCATTACAATTTGTATTGCTGGTATTTCATAAGCCGCAGGGCATCAGCCGATGATCCAGAAAGGACCGCCCGCTGCAGCGCCCCGGCTCGCTTCCCTTAAAATAAGGGATAGATCCCAGAGCTGTCCGCTCCTGCCGTAACTGGCAGGGTCAGCCACCAGTATCTTTCCGTTTTGGACACCCCGCAGTACGATAAAGTGCCCTGATTTTGTAAAGTGTCCCCTGGACATGATCGCAACCACCAGCTTCCCTTCTGCCAAAGCATCCAGAATCCTCTGCGGTTCTGAAACGGAACAGCCTGACACATTTAACCCCCAGTTCCTTGCGGCGGCAGGGATCAGAGCATGGTAGGAGCCGCTGTCCCTGCACCAGTAGCCGTTCCGGTAAGACCATTCAGCCATTTCCACAGGGTCAACGGTCTGTCCGGAGAGGGAAGATATGACTATTGCCATAGCCGTAGGGCCGCAGCCGTGGCTTCCGATATGGTCGGTGCCGTAAGGCATGCCTGCATAGCGCTCGTCCAGCTGGTTGTAGTAGACAACTTCCGTTGCGCCGTCGGTAAAACGGACATCACCGAGGGAGGGGATGGAATTGCCGTCCCATTCCGTAAGCCCCTGCATCATGCCGTCACCCATAAAAAGGCTCAGGTTCTGGGCGTAGGCATTGGCAAGGGCAGCCTGTTCTTCATCCAGCTTAAAGACCTGCTCGGCAAAATAGGTCTCCCCGTTATAAACAAGGGTATACACATTCCATGTTTCCGTGACAGATACCTCTTTTCCGGTGGCAGGGTCTGTTTCAGTCCTTGTCCGTGTTTCCTCGGCCTGTGTGTAAGAGTACAGGCGGCTTTGGTTGGTGCGGAGTATATCTGCCATATCGGAAATGGAAATGGCGGCGTAATCTTTATTTTTGTATGCGCAGTACATGGCAATAAATTGGTTGGCATTATATAGCGGGCGGTCTGCGTAAGGGTTGATGACCTCCATTTCATCGGCATCTGAGGCTGCAAAGTCTGCCTCTATCTGTTTCATGGTATCTTCCAGCCCTCCAGCCATGATTTCATCTAACGTGGAAGTGATTTCTGCCACATTTTCAACAATGGCGGCATTGTTGTTCAGGATCGGTATATCTACATTAACCGTGGAAGAAAATGTGTTCAGCAGACCGCCAAAGATTACCGATGGCAGGGATACCACAAACACAACGGGAATCAGCAGCAGGGCAATGATTCCGATTATGATTTTGCCGACCAGCTTACGGTTTTCCCAGATGGCACCGGCTGCGGCACCATACGGTCCCCCGGCAGCTGCGCCCTTGGCAGCGCCCGATACGGCTTTTCCTGCTTTTATGGCCCCGCGAACCATGTGTGCGGCAGCCCGTCCTGTTTCAAGGGTTTTGGACAGGTCACTTTTCTGTTCGTTTTCCATGCTACATCCGCTCCCTTCTCTTTGGCGGCTGCGGCAGTTTCTTCACAATGGACTCCTTATAGGCAATAGAACCGTCAGGAGCCATATAGGGTGTTTTGTCCACGGCATCCTGTGCGTACTGCTTGTACCATGAACTGCCATCCGCTGCCTGTATGGTGGTATAATTGCCATCCGGTGCGGCATACTGGGCGGCATGGTACATTCCAAAGGCAATCCCCTGTGGATGTTCTTCCGAAGTCTCCGTACCGGTGATGCGCCCGCCGCCGATCTCCACATCCGAAAAGGCGGGAACCTGCGGGGCATTTTCTCCCAGAGCGGCATATCCAAGGTAGGACTGGAGCGCCTGGGATGCCTCCGGCCCGCTCATAAAGCCAAGCTCTGCAATGTTCCCCGTAGCCACGGTGCTTATGACATTGTTGGCAAAATTGCCGCCCTTGCTGACGGAGGAAGCGTAGATATGCCCCCCAATCCCGCCGCCGGATTTTCCGGAGGAATGGCTGACATTGGTTTTTGATAAGGCAGTTGCCGACTTTACGGCGCTGTTCGTAATGCGGCTGCCCACCATTCCGGCAAGCCCGCCGGACAGTAAGCCTTTTGAGCCTGCGTTGGTATGGGAGGAAACCCTGCTGTGCCCGCCGCCGAAATGCTGGCTGGAAAAGTTTTTCAATCCGCCTATTCCTCTGGCGGCAACCATAGCCTCCGCCAGCATGGAACCGCCCGTATGCCCCACATTGATACCGAGACTCGACATAAAGGAGTCTATTTTTTGTGACACTTTCAGAAAGGCAATGGCGCAGAGGAACCATATCAGGACATTGCCGGATGCAGTTTCCTTGCCGACAGTGTTCACCTGCTCCTGTATCTCACTTTCCGTCATGGCAAAAACGGGCTGGCTGAAAGCGAAACAGAGGACTGCTACCATGCAGACTGAAAGCATGATATGTCTGTATCGTTTTATTTTTTGCATTGTACTCCTATCCGTGCGCCGCGGCGCACATTCAATTTTTATGATACATTTCCTTTTACAGAGAAAGCGGGTTTGCCAGAAAAGCTCCCACCATTGATGTAAACAGCCGCAGACACCATGCATTCATAAGTAGCAGGAACACCTGCCCGCCGAACATCCGGCACCATGACTTGAAAATGTTGGATGTTGTCTGGGATGCGCCCATGGAAAAGGCAACCGGCGCAGTATAGACCAGTACACCCAGCAGTACATACCTTTCTGCCGCCTCAAACAGCAGTTTCAGGTAATTCCATGCCAGTATCAGCACAAGAATCAGCGTAATCAGGGCAACGGCGCCGTTAGCGCAGACACCTATGATCGTCAGCAGGACGGAGTTGAAGCTGGCAAAGTTCAATGCCGGCAGCTCGGAGTCCATGATCCAGTGGTAGGGAGTGCCCCCGATGGCAAGCACAGTGTTGATGATGTCATCGGAAAAGTACGCAAGCAGGATAAAGAGCAGGGAGCGGATACTGAGCTTTACCGGGTCTTCCGCCTCAACGCCCGCACCCAGACCGAAGTTTTTGAACAACTGCCAGATCCAGTTCAAAAGAATAAGACCAATGGCAAGTGCAACAAAAATCTTATACATTGTTTCTGCTGCAGGGAAGTAGCGCAGGAAAACGGTCATGTCACAGCCAAGAGCGCCCAAAACAGAGGTAGATACCAAATCAAGGCCATGCATTACCTGTTCTGCAATCCATTCCACAATACCGTCTAAGATTCCCATGTGAACCCTCCTATCCGTTCCATTTGCCGTCGGCGAAGAAAGGTGTTACATAGGCCATGATAAAGCCAAGCCCGTTCAGGATTGCCCATGTGATGCAGATCCGTTTCAGCCAGGCGCGGCTTTCGTCAACCGTCCTGCCGCTGCGGGAGAAATTCATCAGCAGAAGGGCAACGGAGGCGGTGACTATCGCCGCCACGGTGGATATCAGGACAATCTGGTTATACACATCCTTCATAATCTCGGTGGCTTTGTCCCATACAGTGGTAGCGGCATAAGCAGGCGGGCAGTAGGCAAGGAGCATGATTGCGGTCAGGACTGCGCAGTAGGCAGCCTTCCCGAAAGGAAAACGGCGGGGCTTTTTCAAAGCCTTTCCGCCGTCAGGGTTGTGGGAAACATTCATTTTCTTCAATTTTTGAACCTCCTGTAAATTTTTTTGAAAAAATACCGCATCTGTGGGAGCAGATGCGGCAATACCCGGCACAGAGCCGGAGGGCATTAAAAAACACCAGCCGGAAAGGATGGTGTGATGGCTCAAAATGGTTTTGGGTGCATTTTTGAGCATATTCAGTTTAACATACCCGTATTTGCGCGAAAAGAGCAAAACTGTGCCAATTTCGTGCGGAAGTGTGCCAATTATGTGCCAGACTTTGAATCCGGGAAGAAATTTTCCAAAATGGCAATGCTGTCCTTGGAGGTATACCCCCACAAAATGGAACTGAGGGCATCTATCGCCTCCTGCCGTTTCCGGTAGTAAGTGCGGAAACTGATGTCGCGGATGTAGGGGCGGAGCTTTTCAATGATTTCCTCCACATTGCGGAGCTGTTGGGGTGACAGGAAAGTATAGAACAGCAGCCAATAGTAGGTTTCCCCGTTCTTGTGCTTTGTCCGCAGCAGGTCAATGGCATTGTCCAGCAGTTTCAGCATACGGTGGCTCTGTTCAATGCATTCCGCATGGCGCTCAATCGTGCTGCCGGAGAGGTCAGCGCCCGCAAGGTAGACGGAGTCCAGAAAATCTTCAATGGAACTGCCATATTCGATTTCAAACTTGTTCCTTACCTGCTGGACGGACAGCTCCAGGCTCCAGACCACATCCCTGTATTTCTTCAACAGTTTCCATGTGTCATGGTATAAGGGGTTTTCAGTGTCGATTGCATTATTCTTTTTCATGTGGGTTCCTCCTGAAATGATTATTTGGTTTAAGGGAGAGCGTAAGCTCAAAGGTGTAGACGGTTTTTCCGGTGCCGCACAGGACAGCCAGCCCCAGCCGGTATTCCTCGCCTGCTTTAGAGTGGTTAAAATATCCTTCCCTGCAGACGTCCGATAAAGGATATAACTTATATATGGTTTTGGGACATCCGAAACACGCAATCCCTTGTGCGGCAAGGATTTCCGTGAGTTTTTGGAGTATCTGCTCCATGTGCGCTTTTGAAACGCAGGACAACTCTGGTGAAACGGAAATATTATGTTCCGTGGCAGCAGGCGCCTCGCAGGGAGCCTCCTCCGAAAGAGTAATATTGATATTTAATGTCATGGCAACCTCATCCTTATCTATTAGGACATCTGATATTTGGAACATGGTGGACAGATAGCCCTGGAGATAGACCACGCTGCCTGTCCGTCCGGGGAAGGTCATTAGGGAGAGGTACTGCAGCCGTTCCAGCTTTTTCAGTATCCTGCCGGCAGTCGCTTTTGAGATGCCCCATCTTTTTCCAAGTTCGGCATAGGTTACTAAGGGAGAGCCTGTCCCATTGCGGAGATAGACTACCGGACCAAGTTCAGACCCCTGTACCTGTCCATCGTTGTAGATAGCGGAGAGCCACAGGTCCAGAACAATGTCTGTTTCAGAGCAGCGCCCTGAGCTGACAAGTTCCGTTGCGGTGACAAGGGGCAGGAAGAAAAAGCCCGTGTCCTTTTGACAGGGACAGTTATAGTCCAGAACCGTGTTGTGCTGTTTCCAGTCTCGAATCTTGTATTTGATGACCCTGCCGTGGGCAAGGGTGAGGTAGGAGATCAGGTGGCGTTTCTGTAAATCTTCCAGAATTTCTATCGCCTGATGCTGAAACCGTGTGCGGAACCATGAACAAAGCTCTTTCACGCTGCATATCCATTCACCGGGATATACAGTGTAGCTGATCCCATCCAGACGGCGGTAGGAAGTACGGAAATTTGCGTAACTGCAAAGAACCGTGTAATAAAAAAGACCCGAACCTCCGCTGGCGCGAAGATTCGAGTCGTTCATCAATGACTGTATGAATTGCCGGTAAATCCGGCAGCGTGGATAGTCCACGATCTGTTTGATTTCAAGTTCATATTCTGACATTTGCTTCTCCTTGATTTTTGTATTTTTTGCGTTTATAATAGGAAGAGACAAGTTGAACGCAGAGCGTTCCAATTTGAGAAAATTGTAAAACTGCTAACATTTTGCTAATAATAACATGGAATACTATGGATAATGAGATGGAACAAGACGTGTTATTGAGTAAAATGGAAGTTCGAAATCCTTGATATTATTGCGTTTGGAGAGGTCACATGGACTACGCCGTATCCCGGTGGAAATGGGGAATTTAACTCCTAAGCGATAGGTCGGACGTTCAAGTCGTCTCGGGGACGCTGGAAAGCATTGAAACCAAAGGATTTCATCCTTAGATTTCAATGCTTTTCTTTGATACCAATGTGCAGACATGAAAGTTATGATATAGCAGAGGGAAATTTGTGCTTTTAAGCTGCCTGTATGTGGCCAGCTTTGTCTGTATGGGTGCGTACACATATGCGGTGAGCGGTATAACTGTGGTGCTCTCATATCTGGGGGTTGCGGTATGCCTGTTCCTTTTTTTCTGTATTGTCTCAAAATAGTGTCTTCCCAAGAAAAGTTTTTTGTTCCTTACTTATTTTGGTTTGTTTTCCATCATAGACAACAGCCTGAAACTTATGGTTACGCAGCTTTTGCCGCATCTGCCCGCCCTGGCGGGATATTATCTGGTAAATGTGCTGCGCACGGCAGCGCTGTTATTGATACTGGTATTGTATAAAAAATATGCGGTGCCGGTATTGCAGTCCCTTGCGGATAATAAGAAAGGCAGATGGTGGAATCTGGCGCTGATTGCCCTGCTGTTCTATCTGCTGCAGGCGGCAGTCACCATTTTGTATGTAGAAAATGCCTTGTCAGATATATATCTGCTTTTCACATTTATCACGATCAGCCTTGTCATGTGCGCAGTATATGCCGTTGTATTCATCAACATCAGTTACATGAAGAAGGATGCGGAGATGGAGCTGATCCGTCAGAATGCCGGGTATCTTTCCGAACGGCTGTCTATTTTACAAAATGCAGAGGAAGCTAACCGCAGGCTCCGGCATGATATGCGGCACCATATAGAAACCATTGCAGGATATGCAAAGTCAGAGGACCATTCTGCTATCCTTGCCTATATCGGTGAATACAGAAGTGAAATATCGGATGCGGCAGTAAAAGCATATTCCCTAAACAGGACAATTAACAGTATTCTTTCCGTTTATGCGGGCAAGGCGGCGGAAAGCGGCATTGATTTTTCAGTCCAGTGTAATGCTGCGAAAGATCTGGGGATGCGGGAAATCGACATCATCGCTCTTTTGGGAAATCTCTTGGAGAATGCGCTGCATGGATGTCTGGAGTCCGGAAAAGAAAAATTAAGTATTGAAATTCATATCCGGCAACAGGACAGCCGGCTGATTATTCTGTGCAACAACACTTGTTCTGATCGCATGATACTGTCCGGCAGCCTGCCCGCAGGAAAAAGTATCGGCATTTCCAGTATCCTTTCTGTCTGCCGGAAATACGATGGGAATCTGGACTATAAGATAGAAAATGAAACCTGTTCTGCCTGTGCGGTCTTGATTTTATGAGTCTGTCAATATGTTTGTGGAAGTTTTTTCGACCAATTCTGCCTAAAAACCGACCAATTCTGCCAAAACCACTTTTTTAAGTGGTTTTTTGTTATAGTGATAGTGATGAAACAAGTACGACAAAGTGTACCAAAATGCAAAAAATATGATTGATTTATTGTATAATTTTGTCCTATCAAATAAGGGACAAGAACCATATGTTCCCGTGGAGATAGCGGCTTATGCGCATAAGCAGAGTCAGAAGCATTACAGGAGGAATACAGTTATGGACAAACAACGTGCATGGTTGAAAGCAAAAAGAAAGAGGCGTCTGCGCATACTGGCGGTGATACTCAGTTTTTGTGTGCTGTTTTACACTTACCCGGATATTCTGGCGACATTCTCCGTCTTTGCGGCGGCATGGCAGGAACAGCCGGAAACTTCAAATCCTTCCGCAAACGCTCTTAACAAAAGGTGTGGCATAATAGAAAAGGACCGGCGAAAACCGGTCCTAAGCTATGTGCATACCTATTATACCGTTACATTTTCATCCTGAAGGCGAAGTAACTCTGCCTCAGTCAGTCCTGTAACTTTCATAATTTTAATAAGGTCGTCACCTTCATCCATCAAGGATTTAGCCATTTCTATAACTTTTTCCCTTGCTTTCTGATTACCATATTCAATTTTTTCCCTCTCATAAAGCTGTCCTAACTGTGTCATGTTGATGTGCCTCCTTATTTGATCCATGTAATCCCTGTTTATAAATTTGTCACTTGCAACTATCACGCCGGACAGGGTAAAAATCCGCTGCCCTTCGCCCGGTATCTGTTCAGCCAGGTCAACGATCCTCTCCAGCATACTCTGTTTCCCTTCCGTACCGGGAACCGTAAGCGGCAGGATCACCAGCCGCATCAGGTCATCATCTGCCAGAGGGATGCCGGACCGGAACTTCAACACATCCGGGCGGGGGAAGGCGTAAACGGTTACAAATATCTGTCATTTTCTTCATGAATCTCATGAACCAGGGCCTGAAGGAAATAAAGCTCCTTGGCGGCCTTTTCCCGGGTGACGGTACACCGGGGCTGGAAAAGGGTTCCGTTACACATACGTCCCCGCCGGATACCGGTTTCCGAACGGATCAGGCCGAGACGATAGCATTCCCTGGCTGCAGCAGAAAAGGTATCGGAAACGGAAGCGGTGTCCGTAAGCTGTTCCCAGGGCACCAGAGGATAATACATGGCGCTCTCTCCCGTAAGGTTGGGATCATAATCCGGATCGTCAGGGGTAATTCCGCAGCCGTTATAATCCGTCATATAGGCAGGTTTTTGGTAGCTTATTTCTCCGGAATCCAGGGTTCGGGGAGGAAAGGCTGCAAGAAAGGCCCGGAACACAAGCCACGACATGCACTCTCTGGTTAAAAGGGAATCCTCCCGCAGGAGACTGTGGGGCAGATCAGGACTGAGATGCCGTGCCGTGTCGTTTAAATCGTCATATCCGGGAAAGGCAGAAAGGTGCAGGGCCTTTGCCAGACTGATTTGAAATTCTCCGACGGTTATAGGTGCGGCCGGATGGAAACAGCCGTCTGCCTGTCGTCCCATGATTCCATATTTCAGAAGAAATTCAATCTGGTTTCTGTAATAGGCGTTTCTGCCGGTCTGGACATCTTCTGACAGCTCGGGAAACAGCAGGCAGCTGTCATCTGTCTTTAATGCCTTCAAAACGTCTTGGCGGAAGTAATTCTCCGGAATCAGATTCCGGTGCAGCGCTTCCCGGGCAACAATACGGGCAAACTGCTTTGCAAGAGCTTCCTTATAGTGGGTTCCGTCGCATTTATTGTCCGGGTGGCCGTTGGCATAGCTGCCGGAATTTGTTTTGCCCGGTGTTTCACCCGCTTCAACGGAAAGGAAGAGGGCTTTGGCAGCTTCCCCACCCACATCTTCCAGGTATTGAATGCTTTCCTGATATAAATCAATAAAGGGAAGGCCGTGTCTGGCGGCAGCAGCCTTCAACAGTCCCGGGCAGTCAATGCTGTTTGATTTTGTAAAGCCTCCGTACACGATCCCGTCAGCTCCCGTGGCGTCGCCGTTAATGCGCGTCATGGGGGATACCAGAATCAGGCGGATGTCCATAAGGGCCGCGGCGGGTATAAAATATTCGTCCAGCCATTTTTGAAAAGTAGCTTCTGTATTGCCCCGTCCAAATCGTGCTTCCGGCCCGTCCAGTTCCCCTCTGGCCTCATCGTTGTGCCCGCTTTGCAGCAGCAGAATATCACCGGGGCGGGAATTCAGCAACAGGTCATTCATCCGTCCTTCCCGGTACATAGAGGACAGGGAGCGGCCGCCCATGGCATAATTTAACACGGAAACCTTATCCCGGTCAAAGAAGTCATCAAAGATCTGTCCCCATCCGGACATCAGGTTTTCTTCATATATATAAGATTTCACAGTGGAGTCTCCCAGAGTAAAGATGGTGGGGATGCAGGACGTGCTTGTCCGCGCCGGCAGGGAGCTGACACGGATAGAGGCTACGGAAACCTCCCATTCCGGGGCGGCAGGCTCAATTTCAACCTCAATATAGTCCCTTGGGTTTATGTAGTCATAGCTCCAGACATTTCCTGTGAAGCCTGCGGTATGAATCCTGGGAATCAGCATGGCGGCATCCCAGAAGGTCTTCAGGGCAATCTGCTCCGCGTTCATGCCGGAGACGGAAATAAGAGTCTGCTCCGGCCGGGACAAAACGGTTACCTCAATATGGTAAGCGCCGGGTGGCAGATCCATGCGAAAGGCCATGCCGATATTGTCATAAGCGTTTGCATTCCGGTGGCAGGCATGCTCAGGGCAGGGAGGCATAACAGCGCCTTTTTCTCCCTGTACAATCAATTCAGGGTAAAGGATCCTGACAGGCATGGAAGAAGTCTGTTTCAGATAACCGCAGCCTGCCTCGGGGGTATATAAGTCATAATTATGTCCGGTAAACAAGTAATTTTTTTCCATCTTTTCTCCTGTTGGTTAAAATGAATCCGCAGATTTCTTTTTACGGTAAGTGCCCGGCGTCATGCCCGTAATCTGTTTAAAGCGGCGGATAAAGCTGTTTTGGTTATAATATCCCACTTCCTCGGCAATGGCAGGCAGTGACAGATTGGTACTGACCAGCAGCCGCTTTGCCTTTGCAATCCGCAGATTGGCAATGTAGTTATTGAGGTTTTCGCCGGTATGGGATTTAAAAAACTGGCTCAGATAGGAACTGTTGATGTTCATGGCATCTGCAATTTTCTGTGCGGAAAAGTTACAGTCGTCATAATTCTGCATAATATATTGTTGTATCTGAGTCAGAAGGTCCGTGTTCTGCTCTTCCTCCGGCATAACGGAAGAAATCAGATCCTGAGTTACCTGATTAAAATATAGCCTGTAGCTGTTCAATGTGTCCGCATGGTACATAAGAAGCAGCGTGTTTGTACTTTGGTGCAGGGCCTCGGGGGGAAGCTCGTTCGTCAAGATACCGGTTATGGAATTGCAGAGGTTTTTGGCATAATCCGCATTCATTTTCTGTTCCGTAATATGTGTGAAAACCGTTTCTGCCTGCTGCCTGAAATTTTCGTAGTCCCCGCAGCGAATGGACATCCGCAGAGAGTTCAAATTTTCGGAAGGATACAGCAGCAGCGGAGTATCTATGAAATTCTCCTCCCGGTAAGTAATAACGGAGCCGTGTCCCAATACAAAGGAGTTGTGGAGGGCAAGGTCGGCTTCCAGACAGGAGGACTGATAGCCTTTAATTTCCCGGTAAATTCTGCCAATACCAATGGTCATGCTCATATCGTCCTCCAGCGCCATGTCACGCAGATTCCGGCACCGGGTCTCACTTTCCCCGCACACGCCGTCATCCATGGCAAGTATCACCACGTATTGATTTTCTTCAAAAAGCTCCCGGAAATATACCTCGTATTGATCGGAAAAGGCGGAGGACAGCAACCGCTCCAGCCAGTCGGCAACAGTGTGGTTTTCGGTCAGGATTCCCCGCAGCTGAATCATCAGTACCTGATAGTTAGGCCAGGTCAGCTTCAGATTCAGGGATGCACCGTCCTTGTTGAACTCCTGTACGGAGGATACATGTCCCTTAATCAGGGAAAAAAGCAGGGAATTCTTCAGGGAGCTCAACAATTTGCTGTTTTTTAAAATATCAATCTGGTATCGGCTTTGGCCGGAAAGATAGTCTAATACATGATTCAGGGAATCTATCTCATCCTTTTCCGTATATTGCAGTTCCAGCTTATCTGTCAGAATTTTTATTTTTTTCAGGGGAAGATAGTTCAGGCGCATATAGTACCAAATAGTAAAAATGCTGACAGCAGCGGCAATTGCCGTCACAGTAAGCAGCAGCATTCGAATGACACTCATGCTGCTGAAAGCCTCATCCTCGTCAATGCCATATACGTAGATCCAGTCATTTACCTTGGACTTCTGGATAAAGAGGACGTAATCCTCATTGTCTATCCGGAAGTGGGAGGCGTTGTCGGAGACGGCGGTTCACAGCTCCCTGGCCTGCTCCCCGGACGCAAATTCCAGAGAGCTGTATATCGATTCGCCGTTGGAAAGAATGGCGGAAAAGGAGGACTCGGAGGAAAGTACATCCAGGACCTCCGCCAGCTCCCGTTCTCTCACCCAGAACAGCATGGTAATATCCGGCAGGTTGGACAGGGCGTAGGGCGGGTTTATAAAGGTGATATAGGCATGGTACTGATGGGTTGCCGCGGAAGTATAGGAGGCCGACATGGTAACGTTGGTGGTGTAGGATAAAAACAAATTTTTGGGGTTTTTGACCGTAGGATACTGATATTCGTTCTTAAAGAACAAATCAATGGGATATACCCCGGTGGAGGTATAGATAAATTCGCTTTTGGGGTTCAGGAGGCCAATTTCTTCTATAAAAGAAGAAATTGCGGAATAGCTTTCCAGCTCGCTGATAATCTTTACATCGCGAATGGGGCTTTCGTCCATAATGTAATAAGAAATCAGGTTTTCGTTTGAATAAGCAAGCTGATAGCTTGTCTGGTAGAGCAGCTCCAGTTTCCCGTCCAGGGCTCCCGCAGTCTGCATAAGAGCTGTACTATGCGATTCTGTTATATTGGATTTCAGCAGGGGGAAGAGGTACAGGACTACGAAGAGTACTAAGATACTTAAGCATAATACCATGACAGACAAATAGGAAAATAAATATTTGTAAAAGGTTTTGGAATGTTTGGTAAACAAAACAAAATCTCCTCCATGAAATTAAAGGGGAACTAAAAAACCTGACAGATATATTATATATCCCTGCACGGCAAATAAACAAGAGAACAGATATATTCATTTTTTTAAGTGAAATTCGGAAAAAACAGTTCATAATAAAGGAATTTGCAGGAAATATACATTTTTTTAGTTTTTAAGGGGACAAAAAAATGAGGATAAATACGTCGCCTTGACCGTACTAAATAAAAAATTGAAAATTGCGTTATGCACAATGCCGGAAGTAAAATATAAAAAGAAAATAAAGTGTACAATTTGTACAAAGTGAAAAAAGAAAGGTGACTGATAAAATGAGGGAGATTACGGTTTCGCTTTTTGGGAAAGGTGACTTTGCGGATATTCAAAGTGCAATTGATTCCGTGGGGGAGGATGAAAAACAGACCACCATATATATAAAGGAAGGGGTATACCGGAACCGGGTCAATGTGAATAAACCCGGAATCCGAATGATCGGCCTGGGAAGGGTAATCATTTCCTATGGAATAGGGGCCGTTCACAGGGATGCTTACGGAAAAGAGTACGGAACCTTCCGCACGGAGACGGTGAGTATAGGGGCGCCGGATTTCAGTGCCGAGAACATTACCTTTGTCAACAGTGCGGGTCCCGGAAGCTTTGCAGGGCAGGCTCTGGCGCTCTATGTGCGGGCGGATCGCGTAAAGTTCCGCAGATGCCGTTTTATCGGCAATCAGGATACTATTTATACGGGGAATCCGGGGGAAGCAGGATTCCAATGCCGGAACGGGATAGAGCACAGACAGTATTATGAAGACTGTTACATAGAAGGTGATGTGGATTTTATTTTCGGCAACGGGACAGCGGTATTCAAAGGGTGCGAAATCTATTCCGTTGACAGGCATGAAAAGGAAGGCGGAAATAACGGATATATTACGGCAGCTTCCACGAATCCGGAAACAAAGTACGGATACCTGTTCCTGGACTGCCGGCTGACCAGCAGCGCCGCTAAGAATACGGTATATCTGGGCAGGCCCTGGAGGGACGCCGCCAACGTAATCTTTGCGGACTGTTACATGGGTGCCCACATCAAGCCGGAGGGCTGGCATAACTGGGGAAAGCCTGAGCGGGAAGAAACCTCCCGCTACAGTGAATGGGGAAGCACCGGCCCCGGCGCAGGGAACACCGGACGTGCGGCCTGGGTGAAGCAGGTCCCCGAGGAGGAGCAGAAAGCAATATCGCCGGAAACAATCTTACGCGGTGACGACGGCTGGGACATTAATAGGTGGTAAATGCAGAAGGAAAAGGCAGGATCTGTTATGAATTTTGGGAAAAAGAAAAAATGGCTCATAGGTGCGGCGGTTGTTCTGGTACTTGTGGGAGCGGGGCCGGTATTTGATCTGATTGGCAGCAGGAGAGAAATCCCCTCGATAGACCGGGAAGCCATGACGCCCCAGCGGGGTATGGAAAATGTTACCTATGGATATACCCAGGCATTGCAGGATTATGCAAAGGCCGGCCGCCGGGAAGGGACGGACAGGCTTACGCTGTCTGCCCGGGATGCCATCCTCGAGGGAGATGCCAGGCTTGAGGAAGCCGTGGATTACGAAGGCGGGGATATCATGGTTTACTCGGGAGAGAAGGATAATTCCGTGACTTGGGAATTTGAAATAGCTTCCGAAGGCCTTTATGAGGTTACGGTGGATTATCTGGCGATGGAAGGAAACGGGGCCAAGATACAGAGAACGGTTCTGATTGACGGCACCATGCCCTTCGAGGAGGCAGCCTCCATCAGCTTTTACAGGGTATTCCGGGAAGGGAATGTCACCTGGAACAGTATCGGTGACGAGGTCTGGCCCGTCCAGGAGGAGGATTGCATCTGGCAGAGTGTGGGACTACAGGACGGACAGGGATTTTTTGAAAATCCCCTTCTGTTTTACCTGGAGAAAGGGAAGCACAGTCTTACCTTCCGCTACATAGATCAGGCAATGGGCATCGGAAATCTTACCATAGCGGCGCCGGAGCCGGTGATGACTTACGCGCAGGTATCTGCCGAATATGAACGGCAGGGGTACAGGAATGCCTCCGAGGGCAGTAATGTCAAGATTCAGGCGGAGGACAGCTCCTGGAGAAACGATTCCGTGATCCGGCGGGAAAACAATGTGGATCCCAATGTGGAACCCTATGATTTAACCGTGAGACTGCTGAACACCGTGGGGGGTTACCGCTGGAGAGTGGGAAATCAGAGCGTTTCCTGGGATATTACTGTCCCGGAGAGTGGCCTGTACACCATAAACATGAAGACGGCCCAGTCCACCACCAACGGAATGCCCTCCTACAGAAAGATTACCATAGACGGCAAAGTTCCCTTTGAGGAAATGAAGCTCTACCAATTTGATTACAATAAGATCTGGTATGGCGAGACGCTTTCCGATAAAGAGGGGAACCCGTATCTTTTCTATCTGGAAAAAGGAACCCATGAGCTTACCCTGGAGGTAAAGCTGGGGGACTTTACGGAAATTATTGAGAGAACCATAGATGACCTGCAATATCTTTCCGACCTGACCCGGGAAATTACAAAGATTACCGGGACGGAACCGGATCCCAACTATGAGTATGAGCTGTACAGGAGTATGCCTGAGCTGTCGGATGAGATGGGATACGTAGCGGACAGGCTGGAGGAAACGGCAGGGCTGCTGGCGGTGATCAGCAACGAAAAGACCTCCATGGAGAATAATTACCGTACCATTGTGGATATGCTGCGGGAATTTGAGAAGGATGTGGATACCATTCCCAGGGCATTGAGCGAGCTGGATACGGCGTTGTCCAACATGGGAACCTATATCACCAGCATTCAGATTTGTCCCCTGTGTCTGGATTATATAGAGGTTACGTCTCCGGATACGGAGTTTGTGGTGCCCAAGACGTCCTTCCTGAAAAAAGCCTGGGCAACCACTGTGAATTTTGTGATGTCCTTCTTTAAGGATTATGACAGCATAGGCATGGTAACCGACGCGTCGGGAGAGCAGAAGGTGCTGGAGGTCTGGATTGCCAGGGGTGCTGACTGGGGTGAGCTTTTGAAGGAGATGGCGGACGAACAGTTTACGCCGGAGACAGGAATCGTCGTCAATGTAAACGTGATTCCCAGCGGACAGCTATCCACCGGCTCCATCAATACCCTGATGCTTTCCGTAACGTCAAATGATGCGCCGGATGTAGCCCTGAGTGTGGATTATAACCTGCCTTCCGAGTTTGCCTTCAGAGGGGCGGCGGTGGATCTTACGCAGTTTGAAGGATATGAGGAGCTGGCGGCTCAGTACTATAACACTATGTTTGAGCCCTACAGGTACAGCGGCGGCGTATATGCTTTTCCGGAGACCATGGACTTTACCTGTATGATTTACCGGACTGACATTATAGAGGATCTGGGGATAGAGATTCCTGAGACCTGGGATGATCTGCTGCAGACGGTTCTGCCTACCCTTTATGAAAACAGCATGACCTTTGCCTTTCCCGTGGACACTACTATATCCACTACTTCGCCCAGCGCATACAGGGGCTTTACCATGCTTCTGCTGCAAAAGGGCGGCGCGTATTACTCGGAAGACTTAAGAAGCAGTGCTCTTGACAGTGCAGTGGCTTATGACGCGTTCAAGATGTGGACTAATATGTACACAAATTATGACGTGGATGAACAGTCCAATTTCTTCACCAGAATGAGGACGGGCACCCAGCCCATCGGCATCGGCAATTATACTACTTATCTCCAGCTGTTGACCAGCGCGCCGGAGCTGTATGGCAGATGGGCCATAGCGCCGGTACCGGGAATGAGGCAGGAGGACGGAAGTGTAAATAATGTGGTGGGTACTATTTCCTCCACATCCTGCATGATTCTGGAGCAGTCCGATCTGCAGCAGGAGGCGTGGCAGTTCCTGCAGTGGTGGCTTTCCGAGGAAACCCAGGTAAATTACGGGAGACAGCTTGAAGCGCTGCTGGGCACCGGGGCAAGATGGAACACTGCAAACAAGGAGGCCTTTTACAGCCTTCCCTGGGACAGGGATGACGAGGCGGTTATCAAGGATTCCCTGGAGACGGCCATCGAACAGCCCATCGTTCCCGGCGGATACTTTACCGGGCGGCACATTATCAACGCCTGGAACAGAGTGTGCGTAAATAACGAAAATGTCCGGGACGCGCTGGAGAAAGCGGTAAAGGATATTGATGAAGAAATAATCAATAAAAGAAAAGAGTTCAATCTGGAACAGGAGGAGCCAAAATGAAGACAAAGCCCGGAATAAACGGAAAAGCCTGGATCAGGCGCAACAAGACAGGCTACCTGTTCCTGATGCCCTTTCTGGTATTATTCACCATATTTACCATCGTTCCTGTGGCGGTTTCCATGGGGACCAGCTTTACCAATTACAATATGATCCAGTCCCCCTCTTTTGTGTGGTTTGACAATTACCAGTACCTGATCCTGGATGATGACGTGTTCCTGAAGGCACTGCAGAATACCATGCTGTTTGCCCTGGTCACCGGTCCTATCGGCTATTTTGCATCCTTTTTCATGGCATGGATTATCACCCTGGTGAAAAGGGGAAAAGGATTCTTTTCCCTGGCCTTTTATGCACCGTCTCTGACCAGCGGGGTGGCCATGTCCACAATCTGGCTGATTATTTTCTCCGGAGACAGGTACGGGTACCTGAATAACCTGCTGCTGAAGGCGGGCCTGATTACGGAACCCATCCTTTGGACCAGCGATTCGAATTATGTGCTGAAGGTAGTAATGCTGATCTCGGTCTGGATGAGCATGGGTACAGGCTTCCTGGTATTTCTGGCCGGTTTTCAGAATATCGATCCTGCCCTCTATGAGGCGGCAAGGGTGGATGGAATCAGGAGCCGGTTTCAGGAACTCCGCTATATCACCTGGCCTCTGATGAAGCCTCAGCTTTTGTTCGGTGCCATTAACTCGATTGTAGGCTCCTTTGCCGTGTTTGACGTGGCAACCGCTGTGGCGGGAATGCCCAGCCCCAATTATTCGGCCCATACCATAGTGGCCCATCTGTACGATTATGCGTTTACCCGGTACAACATGGGATATGCTTCATCCGTGGCCATGATTTTGTTCCTGATTACCTTTGTGATGGGCCGTGTGTGTATGAGGCTGTTTAAGTCGGAGGAGTAGAAAGCGAATGAAAGCTAAGATAATAAGACGAAAAAAGATAAAATTTGGTCAGATTCTGCTCATTCTCCTGCTGGGAGCCCTGGTATGCTTCACCGGGCTGCCGCTGGTGGCTATGGTGTGCAGGGCGCTGATGTCCACAGAGGAATTATATATCTATCCTCCCAGGATTATCTGTCACAATCCCACGATGCAGAATTTCAGCGATTTGCTTACCTCGTTGAACGCATCGGTGGTTCCCTTTACCAGATATGTGTTTAACAGTATTTTTACCACGGTGGTGACGGTGGTGCTGAGCATCCTGGTGTGCAGCCTGGGTGCCTACGGCCTGACCAAGCATAAGCCGGCAGGGGCGGACGCAATATTTGCGGTGGTACTGGCAGCATTGATGTTTTCCACCCATGTGACCCAGATTCCCAATTACCTTGTGGTAAATAAGCTGGGACTTGTGAATTCCTATCTGGCGCTGATTATTCCCAAGATTGCGGTGGCGTATAACTTCTTTCTGGTAAAGCAGTTTTGCGAACAGCTGCCGGATTCCATTCTGGAAGCGGCCAGGATAGACGGCTGCTCGGAGCTTGGCATCTTCTGGAAGATTGCCATGCCCCTGTTGAAACCTGCATGGAGTACCCTGGCGGTGTTCTCCTTTGTGAATAACTGGAACGATTATTTTTCACCGTTGATTTTTATCAGAAGCGACGCCCTTAAGACACTGCCTCTGGCATTACAGACACTGGCCGGCGGCGCCGGTGTCGTGGCAAGGGCCGGAACCGTGGGTGCGGCCACTTTGATTACCACCCTGCCGGCAATTATTGTGTTTGCGATATTCAGGGGAAAGGTAATGGAGACCATGACTTATTCCGGAATTAAAAGTTGAGGAGGAGTGCTGCATGAAAGGAAAAAGAAAATTTAGATTCATCATAAGCAGCCTGCTTCTGAGTACGGTCCTTGCACTGATTCCCTCCGGGAATGTACTGGCGGCAGGGAGGACATATGTAGTGGACGAGGATGATAACCTGATGCCGGTTCCTGCGGCTTATGAGGTATATGACAGTATTTATAACCTGAAGGAATACGGAACTCTGAGCCACCCTCAGGACATACTGCTGGACGGGACGGATATTTATGTGGCCGATTCGGAAAATAACAGGATCCTGAAGATGGACAGAAGCGGAAATGTATTGCAGGAATATACGGAAGCTTTTGAACAGAAGCTGAAAAATCCCTGTGGAATCTTTGTGGACGGGGAAAAGAATATCTGGATTGCGGATACGGGAAACTTAAGGATTGTGGTGATCGATCAGGAAGGGAACAGCCTGGAGACCTTTGGCAAGCCGGATTCCAACCTGCTTTCGGAGACCTTCGCCTTTGATGCACAGAAGATCGCGCTAAACAGCATCGGCAATATTTATGCCTTAAAGGGCGCTAATCTGATGAGCATTGACAGGGCAAATAATTTTCACGGTTACCTGGGGGCGGTGGAAGTGGGCTTTTCCCTGAGCCGGCTCCTGGTCAGAACCTTCGGCTCCAGGTCACAGATTGAGAGAACCATGAAGCAGCAGCCTGCATCTTACTCCAATTTTATGATAGGGAACGACGGTATGATATACGGCGTGCTGGCCACCGGAGAAAAGAACCAGATCAGACGCCTGAATTCCGTGGGAAATAATACTTACCCTGAGGATACCTATGGGTTTTCCATTCGGCAGAAGGGAAAAAAGGAGCTGACGAAGCCGTTTTTTGCGGATATTACGGTAGCGGATAACGGGATACTGACGGTGGTGGACAAGAATACGGGACTGCTCTACCAGTATGACCAGGACGGTAATCTGCTGGCGGCTTTCGGCGGTATAGGCAGTTATGCAGGTACTTATTCCGTGCCCGTCAGCCTGGACGTGGATGACGAAGGGTTTCTCTATGTGCTGGACTACAGCGCGGGAACGGTGACCATCTTAAAACCCACGGAATTTATTACTCTGGTACATCAGGCCGTAACTCTGTATGATGCGGGAAAATATGCGGAATCTAAGGAATATTGGCAGAAGGTGGCGGAAATTGACTCTAATTACGCCCTGGCACATCAAGGTCTTGGGAAAGCCCTTTTCAAGGAAGAAAAGTACAAGGAATCCCTGGATCAGTATAAGCTGGGCGACGACAGGGAGGGGTACTCCCAGGCTTATTCCGAGTACAGGCACGAGCTGTTCCGGAAGAATTTTATCTGGGTGGTGATAGCAGCCTTTGCCATAGTCATCGGATTTTACAAGCTGATCTGCCTGGCGAAGGACAAGGCGAAGATATGGGCGCAGACAGCGCAGATGGGAGGTGACCTGCGATGAAAGAGGCGTTAAGACTATCGGTGATGGTTTTGTTTCATCCCATAGCAACCTTTGAGTACATAAAGAGACACAGGGAAGCCATCGGATATTGGATGATTCCGGTAATCATCTTTCTGGCGCTGGTGATGCAGATTATTTCCATATACGGTACTCATTACCCGTTGGCTACGGTAGATGTGAAAAATGCAAATATTTTGTTTGAGAGTGCCAAGGTATTCCTTCCGGTGGTGACCTGGGGGGTGGCGTCCTATGCCATGACCACTATTCTTGACGGGGAGACGAAGTTTCTGGAATCCATGCTTGCCATAAGCTATTCCATGATACCTTTTCTGATTATCGTTCCCCTGCTGACTCTTTTTTCAAGGATACTGGAAATGGGACAGAGCAGCCTGTATTACGGGATATATGGTGCAATGCTTTTCTGGATTGTGGCTATGTTCCTGATGGCCATGAAGGAGATGAATCATTTTACCCTGGGTAAAACGGCGGTGGTGACCCTGCTTTCTCTCTTTACCATGATGCTGATCTGGGCATCGGCGGCGTTGCTGTTTTCCCTGTCAATGCAGTTTATTACTTTTGTGAAGGAAGTAATCATGGAAGCGAGGTACCTGTTCGGATGAAAATAAGAAGGTTGATACAAGTCCTGCTTCTTTTGTCGGCTGTTTTCCTCTGTGCCTGCGGGGATTCAAATAATGAGCGGAAAACGGCGACTGTATCCTATGTTTCGGAAGGCAGCAGTGACAGCAGGATTGAAAACGATAGATATGAGCTGAGCCTGGAGGATAACTATTCCGTCATGATACTCCGGGACAAGGTGACAGGTGAAATCTGGTCCTCTTCCCCTACGGACGAGAATTTTGACAGAGAAGGCCTGAACCCGCTCTGGCAGAAAAGGACATCGTCGGTTTTCCAGATCGGATATACCAATATTGCCGCAGGTCTGGGCGTTATCAACAATGCGGCCCTGCTGCAGATGGAGTATACGGCGGCCGGCAGGCTGGACGGGGAAGTACTCTATGTGAGCTATGACCTGGTTCAGCCCGGAATCAAGCTGACTCTTGCATTTTCTCTGGAAGAGGACGGGTTTCGGGTAAAGATTCCTTATGATGGGATAGAAGAATACGGGGATACCTTTTCCCTGGTCAGTGTGGCGGTACTTCCCTTTATGGGGGGCGCTGCGGATGCCTCGGAAGGCTATTACCTGTACCCCGACGGCTCCGGGGCAATCATGGAATTTCAGGATATTGCCCATATCGGCGTCAGTAATTATTCCTACGAGATCTACGGGAATATGGAGAAATACGAGGAAATGTGTACCGAATTTGAACCGGAGCTTCCACAGGTGCTGCTTCCGGTATACGGTGTCAAAATCGGTGACAGGGGATACCTTACTGTGGTAACCCAGGGAGAAGCGGATTCCCGGATTACCATATCCTGCTCCACCAAGGTGATACCCCTTAACGGTATATACGGGGAATTTATTTACCGCCGGGGCTTTGAGGATGCCCGGGTAAAGACAAGCACCGTGTTGTCCTATGCCAGCGGCCTGATTGAAGGAGACAGGGAGGTATATTACCGGTTCCTGGAGAAGGGTGCGGCGGACTACAGCCATATGGCGGTTAATTACCGGGAATACCTGCAGGCGGAAGGCATCCGATACGGCGGGGACAGAGGAGAATTTCCCCTGATGCTGGACATCCTGATGGGAATAGAGGAAGAGGGGCTTCTCTTCGATGAGTTTAAGCAGACTACCAGCTTTGAGCAGGCGGAAAGCATGATGTCTGAGCTGGCTGCCGCCGGGACGGCGGGGCTGCAGATTAATCTGAAAGGGTATACAAAGGGCGGATATAATTCAGAGCCGCTGAAATTCAGTGTCAACAGTTCCATCGGCGGAAAAGGCGGACTGGACAGATTTCTGAAGGCAGCAGGGGAGGCCCGGGTGCCGGTTACTCTGGATATGAATCTATTGAATGCCTGGGACAGGAAGGGTGGATTTTCCACCCGGACAGATATTATTTATCTGGGAAATTATACGGTTCTGACGGATCAGGACAAATCTCTGTTTTTATTAAGTCCCGAAGTAGCCCTGGAGAGGATGGAAAAATTTACCGGAAAGGCGGGCAGCTTTGAGATTTCCGGCTACTCTCTGAGCGGAGTGGCGGATGTGCTGGCTTATAATTACAATGACGGTCATCGCTACAGTGCGGAGGACACCATTGGAATCTGGCGGGAAATGCTTCAGAAGCTGAAGGGAAATGTCCCGAAGGTGACGGTGACCGGAGGAAACGGTTATGTGTTCGGCTATGTGGACTGCATGAAGGATATACCGGGCGAGGATCTGGGCTTCCGTTATACTACCAGAAGCGTTCCCTTTTATCAGATGGTGGTACACGGCATGGCGGATTACACCATGAAGGCCGGGAATCTGTCCGGCGATCTGGAAACGGCAATGCTGAAGTGGATTGAATATGGCTGTGTTCCCTATTTTGAGCTGACGTATGAGGGGTCAGAGGACCTGATGCACACTTCTTACAATCAACTGTTTACCTCCAGGTATGACGGCTGGAAGGAGGACGTAATCAGGCTGTATAAGGAGATGAAGGAGGCTGTGGGCGGGCTGCGCAGCCTGACGATGGAAGAGCATGCGGATCTGTCCGACGGCCTGTACCGGGTTACCTACAGCGACGGAACCAGGGTTTATGTGAACTACTCGTATGACGAGCGGAAAGCGGACGGAATTACGGTTTCGGCCAGAGGCTATCAAGTGGTGAAGGGGGAAGAGCCATGAAAGGTAAAAAGCTTCATATGACAATCAACCGCAGAAGAGGGATTGAGGCATTTATATTTCTGCTTCCGTGGCTCATTGGAATCTGCCTCTTTTTCATCTACCCGATTTTCGTTTCGGTGAGGCTCAGCTTCAGTGAGATCACCAAGTTTAAGGGCTTCATTATGGAGTGGGTGGGCCTGAGTAACTATAACTACATTTTCCTGTATGATACAAAATTTGTGCCCACTTTCTTACAGGTGATGGCGGATACGCTGTTGAATACGCCTATTTCACTGGTTTTCTCGCTGCTGATTGCCATACTGATCAACCGGCCCATGAAGGCCAGAGGGTTTTTCCGGACAGTATTTTTTATTCCGGTGCTGCTGGGCAGCGGCTATGTCATGAAACAGCTGCTGGGCATGGGGGCCGATACTACCAGTATCACCCAGGGAATCATGGTACCGGAGCAGATGCTGGATTTGCTGGGACCTACCTTTTCCCCCATTGTACAGTCGGTGCTGGACCGCATTACCATTGTGTTCTGGAAATCGGGAGTGCAGATCGTGCTGTTCCTGGCGGGGCTTCAGGGTATTTCCTCCTCCCTGTATGAAGCGGCGAAGGTGGATGGGGCCACTCAGTGGGAGATGTTCTGGAAGATAACACTGCCGTTGATTTCGCCGGTGATACTGTTAAATTTCGTGTATACCATGGTGTCGTTCTTTACGGACTCCAACAATGCACTGGTGGATTATATTGTCACACAGATTTTCACGAATCAGCAGTTTGAATACGGCGCCGCTATGAGCTGGGTATATTTTATATTTTCCTTTACAATCTGTATGGTGGTAATTGCCATACTCAGGAAGCGGACCTATAACATGGGAGAAAAGATTTAAATGCCGCTTGCGCGGCGGAATGAGAGGAAATATGAGATTAAAATTAGAAAAGCTGTTGGTGGAAGGCCTGACGGCACAGAGGAAGGAGACGGGAAAGAGAAAGGCAAAAGGTTTTGTGGTTCGTCTGCTGTTTTACCTGGTGGTCTGTGACCTGGCATTTGTATTTCTGTATCCTTTTATTACGGTGATTGTGGATTCGCTGAAAACGGACAGCGATATTGTCAATATTACCGTGAAATGGCTTCCCAGCTCACCGGAGTGGAACAATTATGTGGTGGCATGGAAGAGGCTGAAGTACGTTCAGTATTTTACCAATTCCATGGTGGTCTGCGGTTTTTCCACCCTGGGGCATGTATTTGCCTGCTCCTTTGCGGGGTATGCCTTTGCCAGATACAATTTCAGATTTAAAAACATATTGTTCGGGCTGGTGGTGCTGACTATGCTGGTGCCTGCCCAGGTGTTGATCTTTCCTCTCTATATGCAGTATTCCAACTGGGGCTGGATCAATACCTATCTGCCGCTGATTGTGCCTACCTTTTTCGGCTTTGGCTTAAGCGGAGGCTTTTTCATCTTTTTGTTCCGCCAGTTCTTTGCGGGGCTGCCCTATGAGATGGAGGAGGCGGCCAGGATTGACGGCTGCGGCGCCTTTAAGACTTTTTTCCGCATTATGATACCCATGGCGAAATCTTCGGTTCTTGTATGCTGTGTGCTTTCCATCGTGTGGCATTGGAACGATTACTTTGAGCCGGGGGTTTACGTGACAAATATCGATAAGATGCTCCTGCCCAGCAGGCTGCCGGTTCTTTACAGTCTGTTGAATGCGGAACAGTTTGATACGATTCATGTCAACGAGCTGGATAATATTATTTTCAACGAGGCCATGCTGATGGCAGCTACGTTCCTCGTGATTTTGCCAATATTGATTATTTATTCTATTCTGCAAAAAAAGTTTATGGAAGGAGTGGAGAGGTCAGGACTTACCGGAATCTAAAGAAGCAAATTACCGCTTCCTCAGAGTCTCCGGCGCGGGAAACTTTCCCTGAAAGGGAGGAAACGTGCAGAATGGATAAATATATATAAAACAGGTAACAGGATTAAAATGTTAGGAGGATTTAGTATGAAATTCAGTAAAATGAAAAAAGCAATTGCACTGGCAAGCGTGCTGACAATGGTACTTCCGCTGGCAGCCTGCGGCGGCAAGGACGGAGGCAATTCCTCACAGGGAAGTGACAGTCAGAGCCAGAGCCAAAGTCAGGAATCCAATAGCGGCAGCACCGGCGGAAACGAAAGCAGCAGCCAGCAGTCGGAAGCCCAGGAGAAACCGGAAGCATCTTACCCGGATGACGTGACACTTACATACTATCTCAGAGGCGGCACAGCAGAATACGAGCCTTATCTGTATAAGGACCTGGTGGGTATGCAGAAAATCCAGGAGGCTACCGGCATTACCCTTGATTATGAGGTGGTCTGCGGGGACAGCGACGCTATTAAGACACAGTATCTTGCCATGATTCAGAGCGGCAAATATCCTGATGTCATTCAGTGGCTGCATAAGGAGTCCTATAACGGCGGTGTGGACCAGCTGTACAACGACGGCGTTATTATCGAGCTGAACGACCTGATTGAAAACCATATGCCCAATCTGAAGAAAATTCTGGATGAGCATCCTAACCTGGCAAAGGATATGATGAACGACAATGGGCAATACTTATACTTTACCAAGCTGAATCCGCTGGAAAGCCAGGATGACCTTGTGGGTATCTGTAATTTCGGTTTCCTGATGAGAAAGGACTGGCTGGAAAACGTGGGCTTAAACGCTCCTACGACGATTGACGAGTGGTATGAGGTCCTGAAGGCGTTCAAGACCCAGGATCCCAACGGCAACGGCATTGACGACGAGATTCCCTTTGACGCAGGCGCTGCGGGTCTGAATTTGTTCTATCCCGCATTCGATATTCTGAACGGAATTTATGTGGATCCTGCTACAGGCAAGGTAGGTTACGGCCCGTACAGCGAAAATTACAGAGAGTTCCTGACCACCATGAACAAGTGGTATTCCGAAGGCTTGATCGGCAATATCTGGGCAGAGGAAGGAAGCTTTGCCATTGCTGACGGCGGCTCTACGGATGAGCATATTTACGGTGATATTGCAGGCTCCTGGAAGGGTCTTGCAAATAACTGGGAGCAGAGGCTGCCCGGTATCCTGGAGAAGAACCCCAATGCGGATCTTGTGGCATGTATCTGGCCTTATTCCACAATGAGCTCCGGTGTGCAGTATACGCCCAATACCTATTATTCCACCATTGACAGAACCACTACCTGTATCTCCGTGGACTGCAAGTACCCTGAGGCCGCTGCAAAGCTGATTGATTATATGTACAGCGAGGAAGGCGGAATGTATCTGACCTGGGGTGTGGAAGGTGAAACCTACTCAACCGATGCAAACGGCAAACATGAATGGACCGATTACGGCAATGAAGTAATTGAATATTATGACGGCAGTTTTCCGAGAAAGTTTACTTATGCAATGGCGCATGTAAGCTTCCCCAGATTCGGTCAGAATGATGTAAGCAATACTTATGGTGATGAATATGCCAATGCCTGTGACATCTGGTCAAAGTGTGACGTTTCCCTGATTTACCCCGGGGCAATTGCCATCACGCAGGATGAGCTGGATGCGGCAATCGGTGCAGAGTCGGATATGGGTGATTACATCAGCGAAATGCAGATGAAGTTTATCACCGGCGAAGAGCCCCTGACGAATTATGACACCTACCTGGAAGAGCTGAAGAAGAAGGGCGTAGAGGATTATATCAAAGTTTATCAGGACGCATACGACAGATATAATGCAAGATAAATAAAGATATGATATAATAGCCGCAAAGGAAAAACAAGCGACGCGTAGCGCCATTTGTTTTTCCTGCGGCATTAACGAGAAAGCGTTTGACGAAGTCAAACAGAAAGTGCAATGCGAACGAAGTTCGCATTCAGCATGAGCTTTCGAGTATAAGCCGCAAAGGAAAGAATGCGTTTTTTTGAGGGGAAGGGATATAATAGAGTTTGTTAATGGAATCCTGTTCTGGATTCTATTACAGATAACGTAACGGACATTCGGATTCGTGGGTAAGTTCACGAATCCGAATGTTGATATTAGCGTTTTTCACGGGCGGACCTGTCCGCCTTGGGATTGTGGGTCGCGGGAAAGCCGAGACATGGAGGTTAGTATGAGAAGGTTATTGGCGGTATGCGGGGCACTCATTCTATTGGCTGGAAGCCTGACGGGGTGCGGGGGGAGCGGTGAGGAGCCTGTGCCGGAGGAAATTGTATGGGTGCTTCTGGAGGAGGACGAGAAGCTGTACAATAGCCTTGCGGGTATAGAAAAGATTGAAGAAGCCACAGGGGTCAATATAACTTTTAAACTGATGACAAAGGAAGAATACAATTATATGCTGGCTTCCGGTAAGTATCCGGATGTGATGGTGGCATATCTCTACAACGGGGAAGTTCTGGATTTGTTTAACAGGGGAGTTGCAATAGAGGTTTCCGAGCTGGTGGAAAATAACTCCACATTCCTGAAGGCGATTTATGAGGAAAATCCGGATATTTACCAGGAGGCGCAGACGAATGACGGGAAGCTGATTTATTTTCCTTCCCTGAATCCCATGAAGTCCGATGAGGATTTCTACCGTCTGGCATATTCCGGTCTGCTGATCCGCCAGGACTGGCTGGACCGGCTGGGTCTTGAAATACCCACTGATATAGAGGAATGGCACAGTGTGCTGACGGCATTTAGACAAAAGGATCCCAACGGTAACGGAATAGCGGATGAGATTCCCTTTGATGATTTTCGTTATCAGTTATTTGCGGCTTCTTTCGGGGTTTTCGAGGGAATATTACTGAACAGCGAAAATCAGGTGATTTACGGGCCGATGGAAGACGGATACAAAGAGTTTCTGCAGACTATGAACCAGTGGTATGAAGAAGGGCTGATTGGGCAGAGCGCCGTCACCGGATCCAGCAAGTGGAGTGATGCCAATATCATCAATGATATTTCCGGTTCCTTTTACGGCCTGGACAATGCCTGGAGGATCTATCTTCCGTCCCTGCTGGAAACCAACGGGGAGGCGGCACTGACGGCGGTTCCCATTCCAAAGGCGAAGGACGGGAAATGTTATTCCTCTACGGCGAATCTGAAAACCCATATCCGGAACCAGGTAACCGTGATTACCAGCGCATGCAGGAACCCGGAAGCCGCCATGAAGGTGATTGACTATATGTACAGCAAGGAAGGATCCGATTATCTGACCTGGGGAATCGAGGGGGAGACTTATCAGGTCGGTGCCAACGGTGCAAAATATCTGCTGCCCGAAGCCCTGGAGCTTGCGGAGGATGGGTACATGAACCTGCATCACGTAGCCATCGGCCATGTGGCATTTCCGAAGTACGATGGGGAGACGGTGGTACTGCAGACTTATCCGGAGGAACAGCTTATTGCCGAGAAGATTTGGGCAGACTGCGATACTTCTCTGATTTATCCGCCGAATATTTTGTTTCCGGCCAAGGATCGGGAAAAAGTCAATGAACTGCTTCCTGAAATCGGAAAGTATGTGGAAGAAATGCGCATGGCTTATGTGACAGGGGAAAAATCTCTTGATACCTTCGATCAATTCCGGGCTGCACTGGTGGAAATGGGGATAGAAGAGGTCATTGAAATATATGGTAAAAATTACAAAATTTATCTGGAGAAGGGGGCGCCCCGCTGAGGCGTACAGGTGAAAAGACATGTTTTCGTGGGAAAAGGGAAAGCCGGAGTCCTATGGAATCCCGGCAGATGCAGTGGCGGAATTTGAAAACCAGGTATTGTCGGCGGGAATACACCTTCATGGCTTTATGTTCCTGCAGGGCAGGAGCATCCTGGCGGAAAAATATTACGAGCCCTATGGACAGAGATCTCTGCACCGGATGTATTCCGTTACCAAAAGCTTTGTAGCCCTGGCGGTGGGACTCCTGGAGAAGGAAGGGAAAATAAAGCTGGGGGACAGGATCTGCGATTACTTTCCGGAGTATACGGAGCACACGGAAATTTATCCCTGGTGCGGGGAAATGACCATAGAGGACATGCTTTCCATGCGGACCTGCTATGGTTCTACCACCTATAAAATCTATGACTCGGAGGACTGGACAAAATCCTTTTTCCGGGTAGAGCCGGATCATATTCCGGGCACGGTATTTTCTTATGATACCTCCTCTTCCCATACCCTGGCGGCATTGGTGGAGAAGCTGACAGGAAAGAAAATGCTGGATTATCTGAGGGATGAAGTCTTAAGGGAGCTGGGATTTTCCGAGGAGGCTTATGTAATACCGGACGGAGTGGGGGTTTCCCAGGGGGGAAGCGGCATGATGAGCACCCTGCGGGATGTGGCCTGCGCGGCATATCTGTGCAATCATTACGGATGGCTGGAGGGCAGGGAGCTGCTGCCGGAGGCGTACATAAGGAAGGCGACATCCAATCTGGTGCCCACGGATCTGCAGCCTGTGCAGGATGAACAGTGCGGTTACGGTTATTTCTTCTGGATGCCCCGGGAGGAAGGCTTCTGCATGTACGGCATGGGAGGGCAGCTGGCGCTGTGCTTTCCGAAGAAAGACTTCTGCCTGCTGACCATGGCGGATACCATCGGAAATCAGGCCGGACTGCAGATTTTATATGACTGCTTTTATCATTTTGTGTATCCGTATCTGCAGGAGAGGCCCCTGGACAATCCAAGAGCCTTTGCGGAAGCCTGGGATACCGGGAGGCCTGCAGGGATGGAGGAGGCAGCGGGAAGGTATCGTTTTTATCCCAACGCCATGAATCTTACGTCTCTGGTGTACGGCAGACGGGGTGAGGAGTCCCGGTCCGGCAGGGAAGAGATGGAGCTTTGCCTGGTCAGGGGTACGGACGAATACCGCTTTTTCTATTATGTGGGTGCCTGGAAAGAGGGAATTTTTCCCGGTTCCCAAATGCGGTGCCGGTGTCGGGGTGACTGGAAGCAGGGGCATCTGATTTTCCGGGTTCACCTTGTGGACGAGGAACAGGGCCACCTGATTCTTGATGCGGCGTTCCGGGACCAAAGGCTCGGCGTGCGTGTGGGAAGCACCAATGAGCCGTATTTTAAAGGATTGCGGGGATTTGCATCGGCATGGCCGGAGCAGCTCGGGAATCCGGAATAAAACCAATGCAGGGGGAGAGACATGACATTAAAGGAAGCTGTTTTACAGCAGGATATAGAGCAGGTAAAGGAAATTCTCCGCTGGACGCCGGGTGCGGTCAATGAGCCGGACGAGGAAGGGATCCCGATCCCCTTTCTGGCAGCCGGAACCGGAAGCCTGGAAATTGTGAAATATCTGGTGGAATATTCCTACGCCAGTATGAATACCGTGGATGCCTTAAACAGGAATATTCTGCATTACGGAGCTTTATCCGGAAATGTGGAGCTTTGCCGCTATCTGGTGGAGCGGGTGGGCATGAAGATTACGGGAGGGGACAGGAATCTGCTGACTCCTTATGATATTGCCCACACCAGAGGCTACAGGGAATTGGAGGCGTTTTTTGCGGAGAAGGTGGGGGCCGTCTATGAAGATATGTATCATAATCCCATTCGGACGGGAATGTATCCTGACCCTTCCATTGTCCGGGTGGGGGAAGATTATTATATGGTGAATTCTTCTTTTATCTTTTTTCCCTGTATACCCATCTCCCATTCCAGGGATCTCCTTCACTGGAAAATCATCGGACATGCCATTACCAACCCGGATTGGGCCGGGCTGGCCGGCCTGGAGGGGGGCAGGGGATATTGGGCGCCGGATATTTCCTATGACAACGGGATCTTTTATATCACGGCAACACTGCGCCTGAATGACGGAGGGCCGGTATACCGCAGACAGATGGTGGTAACCGCATCCAGACCGGAGGGGCCTTACGGGAAACCGGTCTATCTGGAAGAGGACGGCATAGACCCATCCATTTTCCATGAGGACGGCAGACATTATATGCTGCTGAACCGGGGAGCAAGAATTTTTGAAATCAGCGCAGACGGCTCCAGGCAGTTATCCGAGGCGAAGCTGTTGTACTACGGAGATCAGAAACGGGCACCGGAGGGTCCGCATCTGTTGAAAAAGGACGGCTTTTATTATCTGTTTATGGCAGAGGGCGGAACCGGGACGGGGCACAGGATTACGGTGATGCGCTCCCGGGAGCTGATGGGCTTGTACGAGCCCTGCCCTTATAACCCGATTATGCGTCAGCAGGATCCCCAGGCCGGGCTTCAGCGGGCGGGGCATGGGAAACCGGTGCTTGCCGCAGACGGAAAATGGTATATGGTATACCTTTGCGGGAGGTGTCTGGAGGGGAAATGGAGTATGCTGGGCAGAGAGACCGCGCTGGATCCCGTTACCTGGACCGCAGACGGCTGGCCCATTGTAAACGGGCTGCAGGGCCCCGGCGTACTGCAGATAAAGCCGGGGCTGGGGGAGACTGCCGGCGATAAAGAGACATGGCAGAACGGCGGTATATGGAGAGATGATTTCCGGGGGCCGAAGCTTTCCGGGGAATGGATGACGCCCAGGGAGCCGGAGCGGGACGGCATCTGCCTGAGGCAGGAAAGACTGATCCTGAAAGGAAGCCGTTTCCCCTTATCCCGGGTGGAAGCCCGCAATATTCTGCTGCGCAGACAGACGGCCTTTTGCTTTGATGCCTGGACGGAATTTGAGATGCCTGAACTGAAGCCGGGACAGGAGATCGGCCTGACCTGTTACTATGACGAAAATACCTGGGTGTGTTTTGGGGCTGTGGGGACGGCAGGGCCGGCGGAACTGATCGTAAAGGAACATATAGGGGACGAGGACAGAGTGTTTCGGGCAGGGGAAATCCGTACAGAACAACCGCTTCAGCTGGGAGTGGAGACCAGGGGGCTTGTAAGGCGTTTCCTGTATCGGACAGAGGAGGGAAAGGCGCAGCCGGTACATATTCTGGAGAATGTATATTACCTTTGCAGCGAAGGCATAAAAAAGGGAAAACGGTTCACGGGGGCCATGGCAGGACTGTATGTGTACGGAGGGGATGAGGACTGCTACGGAGTGTTTCGGTATTTTGAGTACAAAGAGGAGAAACGGAATAATGAAGAATATTAGAGAATTTGAAGCCTGTTATACTGCGGAGAGAGGCTGGACCGGGGCCTTTGAAGAGGCCGTTGCCGCGCTGGACCGGGAACAGGGAGGGACAATTCTGGTGCCGTCCGGTATCTATGAGACGTATTCCATAGAATTAAAGAGTAATATGACATTGTATCTGGAAGCGGGGGCGGAACTCAGATTCCTGCAGAACTGGCAGGGCTATAAGGTGGTTCGGTCGGAATTTGAAGGGAAGAAGGAAGACCTTACCATGCCCTGTATTTATGCTCACGACGCGGAGAATGTGACTCTCTGCGGCTATGGGACTTTGAACGGACAGGGGGATTACTGGTGGGAAAACAGGGGAAATATTCCTCAGGGCCGTCCTTTTCTCGTCTGCTTTGAACGTTGCAGCCATGTGAAGGTGCTGGATGTTAAGCTGGTGAATTCTCCGGTCTGGACGGTTCATCCGCTGTATTGCAATGATGTGGAGATCAGAGGCATAACCATACGCAATCCCAAGGATTCGCCAAACACGGACGGAATCAACCCCGACGGATGCTGTAATGTCAGGATAGCGGACTGCCTTGTGGATGTGGGGGATGATTGCATTACCTTAAAGTCCGGTACGGAGGATACGCCGGTAAAAATGCCCTGTGAGAATATTACCATAACCAACTGCAATATGGTTCACGGGCACGGAGGTGTGGTAATCGGGAGCGAAATGAGCGGCGGAGTGCGCAACGTGGTGATTTCCAACTGTGTTTTCCAGGACACGGATCGGGGAATCCGGGTAAAGACCAGGAGAGGGAGAGGCGGGTCCATGGAGAGTATTTTGATTTCCAATGTGATTATGGACCGGGTAATGTGCCCTTTTGTGTTTAATATGTACTACAGATGCGGTATGAACGGTGGCAGCTATAAGGATAAGTCTGCCCATGAAGTGGACAATTCCACTCCGTCCATCCGAAATATCCAGATTCAGGGCTGTATGGTGACCGAGGCCTCCGCGGCGGCGGGCTTTTTTTATGGACTTCCGGAGATGCCGGTGGAAAATGTGGTGATTTCCGACTGCAGCATAGGAATGAAAGAAGAAGCAGAAGGCGGATATCCGGGTATGATGGAGGATATTCCCAAAATGTCCCGGGAGGGAATTTATATGCGCAATGCCAGAAATGTGGTGTTTCGGAATGTGAGGGTGCAGAACTGTCAGAATTCCGCGGGAGGGACGGAGCCCTGGAACGTGGACGAATCGGTGGAGTACACAAGACAATAATACGGGGAGGATCAATCATATGGACAAGGCACAGATTAAAAAAATGTGGATAGCGGACCAGGGAGACGGCACATACAGCAACCCGATTTTGTATACGGATTATTCGGATCCGGATGCAGTCAGGGTGGGGGAAGATTACTTTTTAATAGCGTCCAGCTTTTGCAATACACCGGCGGTGCCGCTGCTGCACTCCAAGGACCTGGTAAACTGGAAGGTTATAAATTATATCATGGAGAATTTTCCCTATGAGGGATATGAAAAGGTCAGGCACGGCTGTGGGGCATGGGCGCCTTCCATCCGCTTTCATGAGGGCGTTTACTATGTTTTCATTCCGCTGCCGGACGAAGGGATTGTGGTGTGCCGCACAAAAGACCCCTGGGGAAGATGGAGCGGGCCGGAGTTTATCAAGAAAACAGTGGGCTGGATTGATCCCTGTCCTTTCTGGGACGAGGACGGAAAGGCATATATGGTAAATGCCTTTGCCAGGAGCCGCATCGGCTTTAAGAGCTATCTCTATATTTCTCCCATAGAACCGGATTGTTCCGACGTGCTGGACGACGGACAGTTTGTCTATGACGGCCATGCCACCCAGCCCACCATTGAAGGGCCCAAGCTGTACAAGCGGAACGGGTATTATTATATATTTGCGCCGGCAGGAGGAGTGAAGGAGGGCTGGCAGACCGTACTGCGCGCCAGAAATATTTACGGCCCCTATGAGGAAAAGATTGTGCTGCACCAGGGTGGATCTCCCGTAAACGGGCCTCACCAGGGAGCGTGGGTGGATACTCCCTCCGGCGAGGATTGGTTCCTGCATTTTCAGGATGTGGGAAACCCGGGGAGGATTGTTCACCTGCAGCCCATGCGCTGGGAGGATGACTGGCCGGTGATCGGCGTAAATGATGCAGATGGCTGCGGAGAGCCTGTGCTGCGTTACAGGAAACCGGAGACAGGCTGGGTCTGCCCCCCCGATGCACCGGAGGACAGCGATCTTTTCGATGGGACAAGGCTGGGTCTGCAGTGGCAGTGGAACGGAAATCATGAGGAAGGCTGGTACAGTCTCGGGGAAGGGAAGCTGACATTGTATGCCCGGCCTGCGGAGGAGGCCGCGCAGCTCTGTGACGTAAGCAATCTGCTGCTTCAGAAGTGGCCGGCACCGGAATTTCAGATTACGGCCAGCCTGTATTTCGGGCAGATGGCAGAAGGTGATGTGGCAGGCATGGTGTCCCTGGGAGGGTGTTACACAGCTCTTGCCGTATGTAAAAAAGGCGGGAAACTCATTTTGCAGCAGAGAACAGGCAATTGGAATAAGGCGGATGAGGCCAGGGAGGTATTGGAGATTCCGGCAGGGGAGCATATGTATTTCCGCATGCGGGTAAAAGGGGCAGAAGAAGTCTCCTTTGAAGTCAGTACCGACGGAGAGCATTTTCAAGCCGCCGGGCGGACCGTACAGGCTACGCCGGGCCGCTGGGTAGGCGTGAAAGCGGGACTGTTTGCCCTGAACGAGCAGGGCAGGCAGGACGGCAGAATTCTGGCGGATTATTTTATATTTGCATAAATGCAGCGAATTATAGTAATAATATCGGCTTCTTTCTTGCATTTTGGCATTGACAGGTGTATGGTTATCATATCCGGTCATGGGAATTGTGAATTTCAAAATGGGTACGGATATAATCAACATAAAGGAGGAGTGAGCATCGATGAACAGGATTTTCTGGGCAGGGGACTCCACGGTACAGACAAATGACCGCACAACCTATCCTCAGAACGGAATCGGTCAGGTATTTCCTATTTTTATCAGAAAGGAATACTGTGTATGCAACCATGCGGTAAACGGGCGCAGCACAAAGAGCTTTATAGACGAGGGAAGGCTGGAGGCCATAAAGGAACAGATCGGGGAAGGTGATTTTCTGTTTATTCAGTTTGGGCATAACGATGAAAAGGCACAGGATCCGGCACGATATACGGAGCCCCATTCCTCCTTTATCGACAATCTGGGGAAATTCATTCAGACAGCCAGGGATAAAGGGGCGCATCCGGTGCTGATTACACCGTTGGAGCGCAGATGCTTTACCGATGAATGGCACCTGGGTCCCGGGGAGCATTTGGAATATGTGGAAGGAATGAAAGAGGCGGCGGAGAGATTTCAGGTGCCGTTAATAGATCTCTATGCCATGAGCCGGCGTGAACTGGAAAAGGCCGGCGAGGTAAGAAGCCGGGGCTGGTATATGTATTTTCCGGAGGGCTATTATCCGGAGCATCCGGCGGAAAGCAGGGATAATACCCACCTGCGCCATGACGGAGCTGCGCATTTTTCCGGTTTGATTGCAGCCGGATTAAAGGAGCTCGGAGGAATTTATGCGGGGCTGCTGTTAGATTTTTAACGGTGGCCTGTTTTGTAAAGAGGTTAAAGATGAGTGAAAGAAAGTATACGTCGGGACAGCTGATAAAGCGGTTTCTTCCATATTACAGAAGACATGCAAAGGTTTTGTGCATGGATCTTTTCTGTGCCGCGCTGACTACGATTTGTGAGATTGTACTGCCCCTGATTATCCGGTTTATTACGAATCAGGCTACACAGGATATAGCGCTTCTGACCGTGGGAGTGATTGCAAAGCTGGGTATTCTTTATCTGGTGCTGCGGCTGATCGATGTGGGGGCATATTATTACATGTCCTATACGGGGCATGTCATGGGTGTGGATATGGAGACGGATATGCGGAGGGATGCCTATGCCCACCTGCAGAAGCTCTCCAATACCTACTACAATAATACAAAAGTAGGACAGATCATGGGACGTATCACCAATGATCTGTTTGATGTGACGGAATTCGCCCACCACTGCCCGGAAGAGTTTTTCATTGCCGGCATCAAAGGAGCTGCCTCCTTCATTATACTTTGCTCCGTCAATGTGCCGCTGACGGTAATCATTTTCTGCATTATTCCTGTCATGACCATAGTCTGTGGGAAGCTGAACTTACGGCTCCGGGCATTGTTTAAGCAGCAGAGGGTTCAGATCGGTGAGCTGAATGCCCGGATAGAGGACAGCCTTTTGGGACAGAAGGTAGTAAAAGCCTTTGCAAATGAAGATATAGAAAACGAGAAATTCGAGCAGGACAATCAAAAGCTGTATCAGATCAAAAAACATGGCTACCGGTACATGGGACTATTCCACTGTTCTACCCGGCTGTTTGACGGGATCATGTATCTGGCCACGCTGGTGGTGGGAGGACTGTTTGTGATGAACGGTGCCATCAACCCCAGCGATCTGGTGGCTTACATCATGTATGTGACTACGTTTATTGCCACCATCCGAAGGATTATCGAATTTGCAGAACAATTCCAACGGGGCATGACGGGTATAGAGCGCTTTCTGGAGATCATCGACGCGGACATTGAAATATTTGACGAGCCGGGAGCAGTGGACCTGCTGGAGCCCGATGGGAATATTGTGTTTGAGGATGTGAGCTTTGAATATCCGGACGATCATAATCAGGTCTTCCGGCATTTGAACCTGAGTATCCGGTCAGGGGAAAAGGTTGCACTGGTAGGACCATCCGGCGGCGGAAAGACTACACTGTGCAACCTGATCCCCAGATTCTATGATGTGACGGAGGGAAATATTTACATTGACGGTAAAAATATCAGGGATCTGACACTGAAAAGCCTGCGCCGGAATATTGGCGTGGTACAGCAGGACGTATATCTTTTTTCCGGTACGGTGTTTGATAATATTGTATACGGAAGGCCGGGAGCCTCCATGGAGGAAGTGACGGAAGCGGCAAAAAGGGCCGGGGCGCATGATTTCATCATGGAGCTGAAGGATGGCTACCATACATATATCGGAGAGCGGGGAGTCAAGCTGTCCGGAGGACAGAAGCAGCGGATCAGTATTGCCAGGGTCTTCCTGAAAGACTCTCCCATCATTATTCTGGACGAGGCGACTTCCGCGTTGGACAATGAGAGTGAATATGCCGTGGCGAAATCCCTGGCAGCACTTTCCCAGGGACGCACGACACTTACCGTGGCCCACCGGCTTTCCACGATCCGTGGCTCTGACCGCATTATGGTGCTGACGGAGGATGGCATTGCCGAGGAGGGCAGTCATGAGAAGCTGATGGAAAAGCAGGGAATCTATTACAATCTGTATCAGATGGCTAATGAAATGAAGTAGAAAGGCTGCATTTGCTTATGCTCACTAAAATGACTTTAAAACACGAAACGGGTGATACCATTTACCAGCGGGGCGAAGAGCTGTATCAAAACGGGAGCATCAGGGAGTTTCAGCTGGAAAGCAATGAGCTGTATGACGAGGCTCGTGCCCAGGTGCAGGGAAGCGGCAACCTGGTCTATCATGTGAAGGTGACTTATAGCTGGAGTAACGATTACATTGCGGAATATACCTGCCAATGCGCGGCATACCGCAATTATGACGGTATGTGTATGCACTGTGCGGCCGTGGCGCTGAAGTACATTGATTCCTGTAAGGACAGAAAGGTAACCGAGCGGCTGCAGCCCCGGATCGGACAACAGCTTCCCTACAGGAGCTTTACGGAGAGGAGCAGCAAAACCCTGCCCCAGACATCTCCCGGATTGTCCAGGCTTTTGCAGCAAAGAGTTTTAAAGAGAACGCTGCCGATCACGGAACATACTTATTATGGCAGGATGCTATTGATTCCAGAGTTGGAAAGGGACGGGGAGGGAACCTGGCTGTCTCTTTCCCTGGGGGAAACGGAAGGTCACAAATATGTGGTAAAGGACATTGCCACTTTGGTGAGAGCCGTTAAGCAGAATCAAAGCTTTTCCTATGGGAGGAAGCTGACGTTTGTGCACGCGAGGGAAGTTTTCTCCGGGGAGAGCAGGGCGCTGCTGGACTTTGTATGCGACTGGTGGGAACGGAATCAGGAGACTTACCGGCAGATTAACGCGCAGAATTTTTATTTTGAGTCGGACTATACGATCCGGCTGCGGAGAATACCTCTTACCGAGACGGAGCTGGAGGAGTTTATCAATGCCATGGATCGGCGGCCGTTTCATGGGACGCTGTACGGGCAGGCCCGGCGGCTGTGGCAGGAGACGGAGGAGAAGCTTCCCAGGGTTTTGACGATCCGGGGAGGTGAAGAAGGAATTCATGTCTCGGTGAATCTCTGTGAAGCCTTCAGGGGCAAAAAGGATATTTTCTATTTTCTGGACGGGAAAATATATCGGGCAAGCCGGGAAGAGGAAGATTCTGTCCGGGATTTTCTGGATTGCTTTCAGAATACCACGACGGGAAAGCCATTGTTTGTAGCGGACAGGGACGTACCGTCTTTTTGTCGTGAGGTGCTTCCTTCCCTGGAGCAGCTTTTTACGCCGGATTATGTTTTATTTAATAAGGAGGAATATGGTGTAAAGGAGGTTTCTTTCCGAATTTACCTGGATGCTCCCTGGACGGATGTTTATACCTGTAAAATTTATGCGGTTTATGGTGAGGATGTCTATGACCTGCTGCAGGGCTCGGGGATTACCTCGGCCCGGGATGCGGTGAGAGAAATACAGGTTGCACAGCAGGTGAAGCTCTATTTCAACAAATATGACGAAGAGCTGGGACGGCTGGAGCTTTTTGATGACAATGACATGGCCTATGAGCTGCTTACCAGGGGAATTCCGGAGTTTCAGACGTTGGGGGAGGTATTTATTTCAGATGCCCTCAAGCAGATCAAGGTTTCCTCTGCGCCCCGTCCTACCGTGGGCGTGTCCCTTTCCGGCGATCTTCTGGAGCTTACGATGACGGCGCAGGATCTGTCTACGGAGGAGCTGCTGGAGATTTTAAATAAATATGATCGCAAGAAGAAGTACTTCCGCTTAAAAAACGGTGAATTCATCAATATGGAGGGGGAGGCCATCGGGGCGCTGCTGGAGCTGAAGGAAGGGCTGGGACTAAGCGACGGGCAGATCAAAAGCGGCAGTATAAAGCTTCCGAAATACCGGGCGCTGTATCTGGACGCGGAAGCCAGAGAATGGACCGCGTTGGGGATGGAGAGAAACCGGGAGTTTCGTTCTTTAGTCCGCAACATGAAAACAGTGGAGGACAATGATTTTGAATTACCCCTGTCCCTTACGGAGGTGCTTCGGGAATATCAGAAAAGAGGGTTTCTGTGGCTGAAGACTCTTAAGTATAATGGCTTTGGCGGAATTCTTGCGGATGACATGGGGCTGGGAAAGACTTTGCAGGTAATCGCCCTGCTCCTTTCCGAGACCAGGGAGGCGGAGTCTGCCGGGCAGCCCCTTGCCCTGATTGTATGTCCGGCGTCCCTGGTATACAACTGGAACAGTGAGATGAACCGGTTTGCCCCGGAGCTGCCGGTTAAAATGATTACGGGAAGCATACAGGAGCGGCAGGAGCTGCTGGGAAGCTGCAGGCCGGGGGAAATACTGGTTACCTCCTATGACCTCCTGAAGCGTGACCTGGAGCTGTATCAGCCGCTTACCTTTGGGGTGCAGGTAATTGATGAGGCTCAGTATATTAAGAATTATAATACCCAGGCGGCCAGGGCCGTAAAGGAAGTCCAGGCGGGATTTAAGCTGGCGCTGACCGGTACACCTATAGAAAACAGGCTCAGTGAGCTTTGGAGCATTTTTGATTATTTGATGCCGGGCTATCTGTATTCCTACGGCCATTTCCGAAACGGCTATGAAGAGCCGATTATGCTGAACCAGGATGAGGGGGCAAGAAAGCGGCTTCAGAAAATGATTCGGCCCTTTGTGCTTCGCAGATTAAAAAAGGATGTTTTGACAGACCTGCCGGACAAGCTGGAGGAAAATCTGTATGCCCGCCTGGAAGGTGAGCAGCAGGAGCTCTATAATGCCCATGTACAAAGGCTGCGCCTTTCCCTGGGCCAGAGGTCGGAGGAAGAATTCAGAAGGGGAAAGATTCAGATCCTGGCAGAGCTTACGAAGCTGCGTCAGCTCTGCTGTGACCCCGAGCTGCTGTATGAGAATTACAGGGGTGAATCGGCAAAGACCAGATTGTGTCTGGATATTGTACGGAACGCGGTAAGCGGCGGGCATAAGATTCTTTTATTTTCCCAGTTTACAATGATGCTGGGCAGGATTTGTGAAGAATTCAGGAAAGAAGGCATTTCTTATTATGTGTTGACGGGAGATACCAGTAAGGAAGAGCGCAGGAGGCTGGTGGAGAGCTTTCAGGCAGACAATACCAGCGTGTTCTGCATTTCCCTGAGAGCCGGGGGGACGGGCCTGAACCTGACGGCGGCGGACATCGTCATCCATTATGATCCCTGGTGGAATCTGGCGGTGCAGAACCAGGCCACGGACCGTACCCACCGTATCGGGCAGGAGAACGTAGTCAATGTGTATAAGCTCATTGCCAAAGGCACCATAGAAGAGAAGATCATGCAGCTGCAGGAAAAGAAGAAGGAGCTTGCCGACCAGATGCTGAATGCCGAGGAAATAGGCAGCGGGAGCTTCAGCAGGGAAGAGCTTCTGGAGCTGCTGGGCTAGCACAGAGGGCAGAACTTTCCGGTATTTGCTATGGCAGAGGTGCATGAATTGTGGTACAATGACCGCAAGGGCAGAGCCAGATGCAGAAGATGTCCGAATAAGGAGGGTACGTTATGAATCTTGTGATTACCATGAGCCGCCGGTTTGGCACCGGTGCAAGTATGATTGCGGAGGAGCTTTCAAGGAAGCTGGATATTCCGGTCTATGACAGAACTTATATTGAGAATGAGCTTCATGACAGTAATTATTCGGATGAGGCGGAGGTTATCAGGAAACTGGCTCAGAATGCCTGTATCATTCTGGGGCGTTGTGCCTCCGAGATTCTGAAGGACCAGCCCAATGTATTTAACGTTTATGTCTGTGCTGACAAGGAAGACAGGATCAAACGGATTATGAAAAAGGAATCCTTGTCCCACGATGGGGCAAAGGAACTGATCGAGAAAAACGACAGGGCCCGTTCGGAATATTACTTTAACAATACGGGCAAGGTCTGGGGTGATGTGAGCAATTATCATATGATTCTGGACACCTCCGCGCTGGGTGCTGAAAACTGCGCGGGTATACTGATCCGGTATTTTGAGAGAATGGAGATCATATAGACAGGGAAACCGTTGTGATATGATACGAAAAAGACCTTCCCGGGGGAAGGTCTTTTTCGTATGCAATGCGCCTCAGGCGCATGGTTTACGCCTGTTTTTTCTTATGGCCGGAAACCATGAAGAAGCTTACCAGCAGGGAAACAATATATAATACTATCGTCAGGTACAGCACGGACTGATAACCGGTAGGGTTAATATTGTATTCATGTCCGTCAACCGTAATATTGCTCCAGCTGCCTACTTTATTTACAATCAGAGTAGCCACCTGGTTGCCGGTAAGGCCGGCGATAGCCCATGCGGAAAGGGTGATTCCATGGATGGCGCTGATATTTCCCATGCCGTAATGATCGGACAGCAGCGTAGGCACATTGCTGAAACCGCCGCCGTAACCGGCATTTACCACAAAGAGCAGGATCAGTACCAATACCGTCAGGAACATGCTGCCGGCATCACCTGCCGTAATGCTGCTGCCCTGTTTGGTGATTGCCTGGGTGACAATGACAAGACCGGTAGCGGCAATGGAAAGAATAAATATAATCTTGTATATGGTATTCCTGTCCTTCATGGTATCAGCCCATGCGGAAAAGCCCAGACGTCCTCCCGCATTGAAAACTGCGGTAACGGAAGAAAGGACGCCGGCCATGGCGCCAAGGCCGATACATTTGATAATCATCTTTTCCTGGGAGATCAATGCCAGGCCGCAGGTGATGTTAAGGTAGAACATGATCCAGATACCCACGAACACAACAGGCTTGGTCTTGATTACATCGATTGCCTTCTGGCCTTTTTCCTGTTTTGCAGGCTCATGCCAGCCGGCGGGCTTTGCCAGGAGCAGATGGCCCACGAACATCATGACAAAATATACCCCGGCTAAGATCAGGAACATCTGCCAGATACCGTTCTTGCCCAGAGAATCCAGCAATGCCTGCATGATGGGGCTTGCGATAGCCTTCGCCGCGCCGAAGCCGGCCACTGCAAGACCGGTAGCCAGACCCTTGCGGTCTTCAAACCAGAGCATCAATGTCTTCACGGGAGACAGGTAACCGGTGCCCAGGCCCACACCCATGATAAAGCCGTAGCAGACATAAATGCCGATCAACGCCAGTATACTGCCCTTTCCTGTGCTGGTATACTGGTTACCGCCGTACCAGATGAAAAATCCGGTACCTGCCATGCCGGCGGCAAAACAGATTGCCGCAATCAGTGAAGAACGGTGTATGTCCTTTTCCACTACATTACCCAGAAAGGCAGCAGACATGCCAAGGAAAAAGATGGCAAAGCTGAAAGCCCATTCGGTAGCACCCTTTGAGAAGCCTATGTATTTCCCGATCTCCTCACTGAAAATAGACCAGCAATACACCGTGCCGATGCTGCAGTGAAGCAGCAGGGCAGGAATTGCGGCCCTGATCCATTTGTTTTGTACTTTCATGAAAAAACCCCCTTTTTTCGATAAGTATTTCACCGTTTACATGATACTCTTGTTTTCGGTGAAATGCAAGAGGAAAAGCGGATATGGCAGTAACAGGCGCAGTTCTTTTGCGATTGGCAATTGCGTTATGACGGAATTTAAGGTAAAATATTTTTAATTGGTGTTAGAAGGTCTTGGTTTATTCATAGAATTTAGTCATAAGGAGGGAACATATGCACTCACCGATAGAAATTGCCAGAAATTTTATTGAAATCGGAATACACAAGGTAAGACTTTCCATATGGAAAATGGTAATACTGGGCTTTTTTGCCGGAGTCTTTATCGGTTTCGCGGGAATTGCATCCACCACCATATCGGCGACGGTGGACAATGCTTCCGTTGCCAGATTGTTAAGCGCCTGTGTCTTTCCTGCGGGGATGGCCATGGTGCTGGTGGCGGGCAGCGAGCTTTTCACCGGCAATAACCTGATTATTATCAGTGTGCTGGAAAAGAAGGTCCGGCTGTGGGATATGCTGAAGAACTGGATTTTTGTATTCCTGGGCAACTTCCTGGGAGCGGCCTTTGTGGCGGTACTGGTGGTGTACGGACATACCCCCGGCCTGTACGGCGGGCGGCTGGCGGAAAAGATGGTGGCAGCGGCGCTGGTCCGGGTGGAACAGAGCTATTCCGAGGCCTTTATACGAGGTATTCTCTGTAATATACTGGTCTGTATCGCTGTCTGGGCAGCATTTGCGGCCAAGACGGTATCCGGCAAGCTGCTGATGAGTTTCTGGCCGATTATGCTTTTCGTACTCTGCGGCTTTGAACACAGCATTGCCGACATTTACTTTTGCATTGCCGGAATACTCACTGCCGGGGAATACGGTCTTGATCCGGGAGTCCTGAATGTGGGAAGCTTTTTTCTGAGAAACCTGCTGCCGGTGACCCTGGGTAACATTGTGGGCGGAGCAGGACTGGTCGGCGCCGGCTACTGGCTGGTATACCTGCACCGTACTCCTTATTCGAAGCTGTCTATTGAGGCGGAGCAGGAAGAAATGGATATTGCGGAGGAATATTGAAGAAGAGAACAGGGAGGAAATTACCACCCCCCTGTGCGTATTAATTCGGCCAAAAAGCAGTCGTCAGTCGCCGATTATTCTTTTTCTGCCAAGTACAATGCCGCCCTGTTTTGAATCTTCCGGGCGGCATCCTCCGGACTGCAGTCTCCTACCCATAATGGATCTGTTTCATCTACAATAATCGACCAAATATCCGCCTGAATCGTACTTTGTCCCCATCCTCCCCGGGCGTTTTCTATCATCTCGCGCAGAAAATCCCGGTCTTCCTGCGATATTTCCAGCTTGGAATAATACAGCTTATCCTTTTTCATGTATGTCTCAAAAGAATCTATTCTGACCGGAAATGTAAGGCTGCTATCCTGATAATCGGCGGACAGGAGGTATTCCAGAAATTCCCATGCACGCTCCTTTTGACCTGAGGCGGCATTGATACCAAGTTTGAATTGTACATCCAGCTCATAACAGGGCTTTCCTTCCTTATCAGGGTAACCTGCCACCTCCGCATAGGTACCGTTTACAAGACCACCGTTGTAACGACTATATAACGAAATGTCAAGATCATATAAATGACATTCCTTCAAAAGGTATCCCTTCTCCGAGAAATATTCCCAGTCAGCCTCAAAGTATTCCGGATTCAGAGGATCAATTCGTACTCTGGGAGGAACGGGAAGCTTCTGGATTCGCTCTAACAGGGAAACGAATTCCGGGCTGTCAAAACTGCATCCCTCCTGCCCATACATATAACTGTCAAGATCTGCCCTGAGCGCCGTATTTAAAATCAGGCTTTTATAAACGCTTTCCCCCTGGTCAAACACCAGGGAATCCGGATTTGTTTCTGCCAGTGTTAGGAATTGATCCACAGACCATCCTCCGGCTTTTGTCACTCCTTTTTCTACCAGCCACCCGGATACGCCATATTTCGGAATCACTACCACCAGCTTCCCGTTAATCGTGCCGGCTTGCCTTACGGACATCAGCAGATCATCCTCCTTCACTACATTGCTTTCGGCAAAATAAGGAGAAAGATCCTCCAATACCCCCTTATCTTCCAGTACCGCGCTATTCATACCATACAAATATATTATATCAGGGCCTTGCTTTTTCACCAGCTCCAGATTAAAACTATCAATAGAGTCATAGAATGCCAATTCTACCTGACAGAATTCCGACTGCCGATTGAAGCGGCTGACCATTTCCTCCAGCTCTTCCAGAGTAGCCGGGAAAATGCTGAGTACGCCCATAGTTACTGTCTGTTTCTGCGGCAGCTCCTGCGCATCCCGGTAATCCACTTTCACGTAAGACACATCCTCATAAGATAGTCTGGCCGCAATATAAAATGCGCCCTCCGGCAAAACACCTACTGCATCAATCATATAATCCTTCAGGTTCACCCGACTGTCTCCCCAGGAGAAAAGCAAGGCTGTCTCTCCTTCATCCGGTCTGTACTGCCACAGTCCGGTACTGTCAGATACCAGTACTCCCTTTTCATATCCGTCATAAATCTCCGGAGAGGTATTATAGAAGGAAGGAATGACAGAAGCTCCTGTTCCGGGGCTGCTTTGTTCTCCGATGGAAAAAGATACGGCGTTTCCCGGCGAACATTTATCAAAATCCACTTCCCGTAGCAGGATCTCCCCTGATTCCGCGATCTGATATGTATATATGCCTTGCTCCCCGGCATTTACAAGGCCGCATCGATTTCCCTGATATGTCTCCTGATTCCAGTCTGCATAGGACATACCTTCAAGCTGCCCCTCCCGGGAGAAAAAATAAAGCCTGCCCGTGGAAGCCGCCAGACACACTTTCCCTGTCGCATTGACCGCGCCATGCGATATAGCTTCTAAAGAAGAGCTTCCTGCTCCGGATTCTGTTTCCTGTATTTCCTGCTTATAAGTCAGGGCGCCGCTATTTGACCGGCACTGCAGAAAAAACCGGGAGTCCTCTCCTTCAGTATGGTAAAACTGATACAGATTTCCCTTTTCATCTGCCTGATACCAGAGAATTTCTCCATTTTCCACGCTGGTCAATAATTCTATATTCCCGTCAGTACAATTCTTTCGAAAGACGGAAACCTGTATCCGTTCGCTTTCTTCATTCCGTTCGTACGTTTGGTAATATAAAGTATCGGCTATTAAAAAAGAAGCCTGCTGCATCTGATTCCCTGTACTATCCCAATAAGCAACAGGCTGTTGCCCGCTGGAGAAGGAATCGGTGAAAGATTCCTCCTCCTTAGAAGTGCCACAGCCTGTCAGAAGAAATAGAACAGCTCCTATAAGATAAAATGCAATACTACGTCTTTTCATAAAATATTATGCTCCACTTTGTAATTTTCCCATTCACTATACCAATTATCATTACAATATGGATTTGTACAATAATAGTAATATCGGCGATCATAAAAAACACATTTATTTACATCATGTTTTAAATCTATACACCCGCCTGTACGTGTACGAAGCAATTCAGCTTTTTCTCTTCTTGCACCGCAATGACACACCCCGTCATACTCACATCCCTCCTTCGTTACGCTTATCGAATAAGATAATTTAGATCGCATGGCCTTTGCAAATTATTATATAATATAGTACAGCATGATTATATTTTTGTCAAATTTATTCTCACTTACTATTACTTTGATATAAATATTCTAAAAAGGTGTAAGCAATTTGAGGCGCAAATAACAAAAATGTATTTTGTGCATCATGTGTAGTCTGAGTCGACTCCGATTTTGATAGCGAAAGAAAATTCCAGGGAAAAAAGAAGGCTGATAAGAAATAAAAAACAAAGACAAGGAAGAAGAATAAAAAACAACAATGTAAATAATAAAATAAATCAATATAAAGAATAAGCAAAATCATTGAATTTCCTGCAAAATATGATATGATTAGAAAAATAAATAACAAATATGAGCAAGAGGGCAGGATAAGATTATGGCAAAAGTAAACGTAAAAGAGAAATATCGAAAGACCTACCACATGCCGCCGGAGGTAACCTATGACTGGGTGCAAAAGGACAGCATTGATAAGGCTCCCATCTGGTGCAGTGTGGATCTAAGGGACGGCAATCAGGCCCTGATTGACCCCATGAGCCTGGAAGATAAGCTGGACTTTTTCAAATTGCTGGTGGAGATCGGATTTAAGGAGATCGAGGTGGGCTTTCCCGCTTCCTCCGATACGGAGTACAATTTTATCCGGGCCCTGATCGAGAGGAATATGATTCCTGACGATGTTACCATCCAGGTGCTGACCCAGGCCAGGGAACATATTATCCGCAAGACCTTTGAGGCGGTGAAGGGCGCACCCCATGCCGTAGTGCATCTGTATAATTCCACATCCGTGGAACAGCGGGAGCAGGTCTTCAAAAAGGATAAGGAAGCCATTAAAAAGCTGGCGGTGGACGGTGCGGCGCTTTTAAAAAAGCTTGCGGAGGAAACGGAAGGGAATTTCACCTTTGAATACAGCCCGGAGAGCTTTTCCCAGACAGAGGTGGAATATGCCCTGGAAGTCTGTAACGCAGTGCTGGATGTGTGGCAGCCGGACGGGGAGCATAAGTCCATCATCAACCTTCCCACCACGGTACAGGTGGCCATGCCCCATGTATTTGCCTGTCAGATAGAATATATGCACAAGCACTTAAAATACCGGGAAAATGTAGTGTTGAGCGTCCATCCCCATAATGACCGGGGCTGCGGTGTCAGTGATGCGGAATTTGGCATCCTTGCCGGCGCGGACCGGGTGGAGGGCACCTTATTCGGCAACGGCGAGCGCACGGGAAATGTGGACCTTGTTACGGTGGCCCTGAACATGATGTGCCACGGTGTGGACAGCGGGCTGGATTTCAGCTGCATTATGAAGATAAGAGAGGAATATGAGCGCTTTACGGGTATGAGAGTCCATGAGAGGACGCCCTATGCGGGTGATCTGGTGTTTACCGCCTTTTCCGGTTCCCATCAGGATGCCATCAGTAAGGGGATGGCATGGCTGAAAGAAGGAAAAAGCGGAAAGCGCTGGGATGTGCCCTATCTGCCCATAGATCCTGCAGACGTGGGAAGGGAGTACGAGTCGGATGTGATTCGGATCAACAGTGTATCCGGCAAAGGCGGCGTTGCCTTTGTGCTGAAGCAGCAGTTTGGCTATTCTCTGCCTGCAGCCATGAAGGAAGAGGTAGGGTATCTGGTAAAAGGCGTATCCGACCGGCGCCACCAGGAGCTTCTACCCGGGGAGATTCTGGCCATTTTTGAAGAAAATTATATAACGCCGCGAAGCGTATTCGAGATCCCGGAGTGCCACTTCCGGCAGGAGAACGGGATCCGGGCGGAGGTGACCATAGAGCAGGGCGGAGTGCAGCGGGTGGTCAAGGCCTCCGGAAACGGGCGGCTGGATGCGGTAAGCAATGCCATCAAGACTTTTTTCGGTATGAGCTATCAGCTTGCAGTGTATGAAGAACATGCCGTTTCCAAGGGTTCCAGCTCCCGGGCGGCGGCTTATGTGGGCGTTATGTGTGAGGGGCAGCTGTACTGGGGCGTAGGAGTGGACGAGGACATTATCAAGGCGTCCATCGCCGCGCTGGCATCCGCGGCTAATAAACTGGCGGCAGAACAGCATATTACTTCCGGCAGGGAAGAGCGCATTGTGGAGCTGATAAGCTATATTCAGAATGATTATAAAAATGTGACGCTGGAGACCCTGTCCGAGGAATTTCATCTTTCCAAGCCGTATCTCTCCAAGTATATCAGGGAAAAGGCGGGGATGACCTTCCAGGATGTGGTGAAAAAGGAACGCCTGAAAAAGGCCCGTACCCTGCTGAGGGAAACCGGGCGTACTGTAGAGGCCGTGGCGGAAGAAGTGGGTTATGATAATGTGGAGCATTTTAACAGGCTGTTTAAGAAGACATATGGAATGACCCCCGTGCAGTACAGAAAGCAGGGCTAATGGGCAGGAGAGGGGCGGAATACTACTTGTCCGTGGGATTCGCCCCTGCCTGCGCCTCTTCGGGGGAAGCTTCCGCTGCCATTTGCGGTGTCGATGTGCCGGCAGCGTCCCGGACTTTCTGCGGGGATGGCTTTAGATGAAACCAGCGCTCCAGCCGGCTTCTGGGAAGAAGGTAATTGACCACGAGGGCGATGACGACACCGATGCCGGTGTCGATCATGCGATGGAGAGCGTAGTCGATATGGTGGGCCGGGGTGTTGAAAAGGATGATACACAGCACTACCCCGCCGGGCTGGACTCCGCCGGGCCAGTGAAAAAGTACACACAGACAGATCATGACGATGGTGCCCAGAAAGGCCAGGGGAAGACGCAGCCAGTAATTTCCTTCAGGGTAAAAGAGATGTTCCCCCCAATAAAGGAACAAACCGATGAAGCCGCCGATAATAGTGCCGAAAAAGCGGTTCCCGCCGCTGCGCCGGGACTCCTCCATGTCAGCGCCCATGCCGAAAATCGCGCCGATGCAGGCGAAGGTGGGATTTCTGCCGAAAAAGGGAATGGCGTACAGGAGGGCTGTAAGCATCACGGCCAGGGCCGTCTTAATGCTTCTGAGACCCAGGCCGGGGATGGGGGCGTGCAGGGAGTGATGATCTTCCATAATGTTTCTCCTTTATAATAACGCGGATTCCTGTAAGGAATCCGCGTTTTCATGGTGCGACTGACAGTACGTGCCTTTCAGTGTGACAAATGTCAGTTATTTAAGCCCTCAAAGCCGGGCTCTACTGCCACATGCTCTACGGTATTATAGCGAAGCTGCAGGAACTGTGCACGATCCTTATTGAAGGTTTTCTTGAGGTCATCGGAATAGCCGACTACGACCCAGGGGAACGTGTCACTGATTCTCTTCAGCATGTTCTGCGCGGTTGCCTCGTCGGGAACCCCGATATTAAACGCATCCTTATGGCCGTCCACATAAATCATTACGCTGTAGGTGACACCGGTCTTGATGCCGTTGGTGCGGTGAGTCGTGGTGTTCTGGTATGCCCACAGGATTTTATTGTTGGGAATGGCTCTGGGGATGGCGCCGTTTAAGTCATAATAGGTACACAGCCGTCCGATCTTGATGGTGTCGCGCTTTGTAAAGGAGACTGCGGAATTGATGTCAGATTCCACGGCGGTATCCGTAAATCCGGCACCCTGGTAATCTGCGATAAACCGTTTCATGAAGGTTCCGCCGGCACCCCTTACAATACGTATGATTCCCCATACCACCAGGCCCACACCGGCCAGGAACAGAATTACATAACCGTATTTCATGGTGTCCAGATTTAAATTTACATCAATGTAGTAAGGAACCGTATATTCTTCGAATTCCTCCTCGCTGAGGAAATCGTCATCCGTAAAGAAATCATGGAAATAATCGAAATTTTTGCCGGTGAGCTTTTTCACCTTGCCGGTGATGTTCAATGCGTCAGGATAAGGCAGATCATTTTCATAGTAATAATCCATGATGTCGTCCATCTGGTTCTTCAGCTTCTTGGGAACCTTAATGCCCAGGTAGCAGTAGTCCATGGCATATTCATCCCCTGTGGCGATGACATACCAGTAATAATTGATGGTAGTGCGGTTTGTGGAAGTATTTTTAGTGCCTTGTTCCAGATAACAATCCCACACAAGGTTGATATTGGCCTCAACCAGCTGATTCTTAAGCTCCTCCGGCCTGAGGTCCTCAAAGCGCACATACCCGGCCAGCGCGTAATATGCACTGCTGAAATTCCAGACGGCAAGAACCAGGCCGCACACTATCAGGATTACCGACAGCGGGAGTGATTTTTTAAAACTGTTTTTCTTTAGCGTTTCTAACATATTGGCCTCCTGTCATAAGAAAAATATTATATTATATGGAAACTTTAGCATAGTAGCGAAAAGTTCGCAAGAGGTTTTCACATGAAATCGTTTACAGTCCGGCTCTAATCGTGTAAAATATAGTTGCTTCCGCCGATTAGTGAGAAAGAATATCCTATAGTATTATCGGCGGAGAGAATGGAGGAGAATATGAAATTTAAGGATATGCCTTACGAAAGAGTGGATTTTGACCAGGTGGAGAAGGAGCTGAAGGCCCTGATGGAGGAATTCGACACCGCGAAAAGCGGGGAGGAGCAGTTTGCCGTACATCAGAAATTCTACGAGCTGAACGACAGAGTAAGCACTCTGTATACCATTTCCCATATTCGCTTTGACATTAATACCACCGACGAGTTCTATGAGAAGGAGCATGATTATTACGACGAAAAGCTGCCGGTATACAGTAACCTGGTGCTGGCATACCAGAAAAAGCTTTATGATTCCCCCTACAGGGAATACCTGGAAAGCAAAATCGGACCGGTGGCCTTTAAGAACATGGAAATAGCGCAGAAATCCATGGACGAAAAGCTGATCCCCCTGATGCAGGAAGAAAATAAGCTGACATTGGAGTATGACAAGCTGATTGCCGGTGCCAAAATCAATTTTGACGGCAAGGAGCTGAACCTTTCCCTGCTGCGTCCCTATCTGGTAAACCAGGACAGAAAGGTCAGAGAGGCAGCCTGGAAGGAATATAATGCCTATTTTGAGGAAAACGCGGACAAGCTGGACGAGATCTATGACAAGCTGGTGAAGAACCGTACCGCCCAGGCGAAGATGATGGGGTATGACAATTATCTGCAGCTGGGCTATTACCGTATGGGCCGCAACTGTTACGGGCAGGCGGAGGTGGAGGCTTACCGTGCCCAGGTGAAAAAGGATTTTGTTCCCTTTGCGGAGGAGCTTCATGACCGCAGAAGGAAGCGGCTGGGGCTGGACAGCTTACGCTGTATTGACAGCGCGGTGTACTTTAAGGAAGGCAATCCCGCTCCTGTAGGTACTCCTGATGAGATTCTGGCGGCAGGGCAGAAAATGTACGGGGAGCTGTCTCCTGAAACCGCGGAGTTTATGAATTTTATGATGGAAAACGAACTGTTTGACGTGCTGGGACGGAAGAACAAGCGGGCCGGCGGTTATATGACTTATATGCCCGTGTATAATTCCCCGTTTGTATTTGCCAATTTTAACGGCACCAGCGGGGATGTGGATGTTATTACCCATGAATGCGGCCATGCCTTCCAGGGTTACCTGTCCGGCAAGGATCCTATCAGGGAGCACGGGGACATCGGTATGGAGACGGCGGAGATCCATTCCATGTCCATGGAATTCTTCACCCAGGGCTGGATGGAAATGTTTTTCGGGGACAGGGCGGAGGATTATATTGAGATGCACCTGGAGGATTCGGCGGCATTTATCCCTTACGGCTGTATGGTAGATGAGTTTCAGCACATTGTATATGAAAATCCGGATATGACACCCGGGGAAAGGCATGAGGCATGGCTGAAGCTGGAGCGGGAATACAGGCCCCACATGGATTACAGCGGATACGGATTCTTTGAAAAGGGCGGTTTCTGGCAGAAGCAGACTCATATTTATACTTCGCCTCTGTATTACATCGATTACTGCCTGGCCCAGACCTGTGCCCTTCAGTATAAGGTAAAGATGGACGAGGATTACAAGGGTGCCTGGGAGAGCTACCTGAAGCTCTGCAGGCTTTCCGCCAGTGATTTCTTCACCAATATGATAAAAGAAGTGGGGCTGGACAATCCCTTTGAGCCGGGATGTATGAAAAATATTGTGCAAAAACTTGAAAAATATGTGAAATGAGTTGCGCTGAGGGACATCTGTGAGGTACAATGTCAGTACTCTTAACATTATTTTTCTAAGGAAGGTTGATTATGTCTAAAAAGGTAACGGGAAACACAGAAAGTAAAGAAAACGCAGAAAACAAAGAGAGCGTTGAAGGTAAGAAGGTCATGACAAAATATGATCTGAAAATGCAGAGGAAGGAGCAGGAGAGGAAAAAAGCCAGGCGGGATGACCTGGTCAGTAAGCTTACAGGCATTGCGGTGGTGGCGGTGCTGGCCTGTCTGGTGGCATCCTTCCCCATCCGCAGTTACCTGACGGTAAACGGTACCTATATTGAGGTGGCGGGTGAAAAGGTAACCAGAGTGGAGTTTGATTATAACTACAATCTGATGAAAAACAATTATATTGCCCAGAATTCCTACTATCTGAGCATGTTTGGCATGGATCTGAGCGGGGACCTGTCGAAACAGATGTACTCCGGTACTCTGAGCTTTCAGGACTATTTCGAACAGTTGGCGGTGGATAATATTGCCGACAACAAGGCTCTGCGGGATCAGATGAATGCTGCGGGCTTTGACTGCGATATTTCGAAAGAATATGCAAAATATGAGGAGACAATAAAGAATGCCGCTGCCGAAGCGGGAATGACAGAAAAGGGCTATATCCGCCAGACGTACGGGATGTATGCTACCGCTTCCCGGTTGAAGGGTTTTGTCACGGAGGCTTTGAAGCTGAGTGCATACTATGACCAGGTGTCTGAAGAGAAAGCGCCTGCAGACGCGGATATTCAGGCGTATTATGAGGAGCATAAAGACAGCTATGATTCCGTGGATTACAGGGTACTTTCCGTCAATGCCGAGCTTCCCACGGAGCCTACGGATCTGGCCGACCCCGTGGATGAGACCGAGGGTACAGATGGTACGGACGCCGATGGCACGGATGCCAGTGGTACGGAAGCCACTTATCAACCCTCCGATGCCGAGATCGAGTTTGCCATGAAGGAAGCCCGCGAGAAGGCGGAGGAAGCCCTGAAAGATGTTTCTCAGCAGGGTGAGCTGAAGGAAAATGTAAAAAGCAGCGTATTATATGCCCAGCTGCGGGAGTGGCTCTTTGACGGCGAAAGAAAGGCCGGCGATTCCTCCGTTATTGAAAATACAAGCGCTCATTCCTATTATGTAGTGGAATTTGTAAATCGTTATCTGGATCAGACACCTACCGCCAATGCCAGAATTATTATAGTAGGTGCGGGTGCCGAGACCGGAGCTGATGCGATCCTGGAGGAATGGCGAAGCGGTGCCGCTACGGAGGAAAGCTTTGCCGGGCTGGCGGACAAGTATGGAGCCTCTTTGGAGGGAGGCCTGTATGAAGGGCTGACGGCAGATGGCATGCCGGATGCCCTGGCTGAATGGATATTTGACGGTACGCGGGTGAGCGGTGATGCTGCCGTAATTGCAGGTGACGAGGAAGTTCACACCGATGAGGACGGAAGCACCCACACTCATGAAAGCGGAGAAACCTCCTATGTAGTTTACTATGCGGGAGTAAACGATCCCGAATGGCACGTGAATATAAAAAATACGCTGTTGGCAGAACGAATGAATGCTTATATAGAGGAAATCGGCGAGGGATATGACTTAACGAATGCGAAGGGCAGGCTGAACTATGTGAAGGTTCAGGAGGCGGAGGCTGCCGCTTCCCAGGAAGCAGAAAACTCCTCGGGAGAAGGTAGCTCCCAGGGAGCAGATAACCCTTCGGGAGCAGATAACTCCGGGGAAGAAAGTTCTTCCGAGAGCGATAGCGCTCAGCAGTGAGCGCAACAAATTGGGCGGCGGGTTTTCCGCCGCCTCTTTAAAAGGTGAAAAATGGTGGGAAATATGAACAAAGCCCTGGTTTTAGACATTGACGGAACCCTGACCAATTCCCGAAAGGAGATTACGCCTGCTACCAAGTCGGCGATACAGGATCTGATGAAGCGGGGAAACAGGGTGGTTCTTGCTTCCGGCAGGCCCACGCCCGGCATGCGCAGATACGAGGAAGAACTGGAGCTGGAAAAATACGGAGGATATTTACTTTCCTATAACGGGGCAAGGGTGGTTGACTGTTTCACGGGGGAAGTGATTTATCAGAGGCTCCTGCCGCTGGCTCTGCTGCCGGGAATGTATCGTTTTGCAAAGGGGAATGGCTGCGGCCTGATTACTTATCTGGGAAGCGATGTGATTTCCGCTTTTCCCGTAGACCCCTATGTGGCGCTGGAGGCCCGGATAAACGGTCTTCCGGTGAGAGAAGTGGATCATTTTACGGAATTTGTGGATTTTGATATTAACAAGTGTCTGATGACCGCCGAACCGGAAAAGGCAGAACGTCTGGAGAAAGAGCTTCGGGAGCAGTACGGAGACCGTGCCAGCATATATCGGTCGGAGCCGTACTTTATTGAAATTATGCCGAAAGATGTAAATAAGGCGACATCCCTGGATAAAATCCTGCCGGTGCTTGGGGTCAAGCGGGAGGAAACCGTCTGCTGCGGAGACGGTTTTAATGATATTTCCATGATCCGGTATGCCGGTGTGGGGGTCGCCATGGGAAATGCCCAGCAGGTGGTAAAGGAGGCCGCAGACTTTGTGACGGCGGCAAACGACGAGGACGGCCTGGTACAGGTGATCCGGCGTTTTTTCAATCGGGAGGCGGGATGTGAAGAGTAATATCAGGATAGCAATACCGGAAAAGGCGGCATATATCATGAAGACTCTGCAGGCAGCAGGATTTGAGGCTTATGCCGTGGGCGGCTGTGTGCGGGACTCCATTTTGGGGAGGGAGCCCGAGGATTGGGATATTACTACTTCCGCAAGACCGGAACAGGTAAAAGCGCTTTTTCCTCATACGATAGACACGGGGATTCAGCATGGGACCGTGACGATCCTGATAGACGGGGAAGGCTTTGAAGTGACTACCTACCGTATTGACGGGAAGTATGAGGACAACCGGCATCCAAAGGAAGTAATCTTTACGCCGAATCTGCGGGAAGATCTGAGGCGCCGGGATTTCAATGTAAACGCCATGGCTTATAATGAAGAAAGCGGCCTGATAGATTATTACGGCGGCCTGGAAGATATGGAACGAGGAGTGATCTGCTGTGTGGGCATGCCGGAAGAGAGGTTCAGGGAGGATGCCCTGCGTATACTGCGGGCCGTTCGATTTTCTGCACAGCTGGGGTATCATATTGATTCCCATACAATGACAGGTATCCGCAGGCTGGCGCCCGCTCTCAGCAATATCAGTGCAGAGCGCATTCAGGCGGAGCTGGTAAAGATTTTGACTTCCCCCCATCCGGATTACCTCAGAGGGGCATACAGCTTAGGGGTCACTAAAATGTTTCTGCCCGAGCTTGACCGGGCCATGGAAACCCCGCAGAATCATATTCACCATATTTACAGTGTGGGGGAGCATATCCTGCATTCCCTGAAATTTGTGGAGGCGGATAAGGTTCTTCGGCTTACCATGCTGCTGCATGACATAGGCAAGCCGGAAACATTGACGACAGATGGGGACGGTGTCACTCATTTTTACGGTCACGCTAAGGTAAGCGCGGAGATGGCGGGAACAATTCTTCGCAGGCTGAAATTTGACAACGATACCATTCATATGGTGTGCCGGCTGGTGATGTTCCATGATTATGGCAATGATGTGGAGCCGGATGCACGGATTGTGCGGCGTGCTGTCAATAAGATCGGAAATGAGGCATTTCCCCTGCTCCTTGCGGTAAAGTATGCGGATATTTGTGCGCAGAGTAATTATCAGAGGGAGAAGAAGCTGAGCCGGCTGGAAGAATGGAAACGATTATATATCGAGGAGAAAGAGAAGCAGCATTGTGTATGTTTGAAGGAGCTTGCGGTCACCGGCTCTGATCTGATAACCATGGGAATGAAGCCCGGGAAGGCGCTGGGAGATATGCTGAACAGGCTTTTGGAGCTTGTGCTGGACGACCCTTCCCTGAATGAAAGGGAGAAACTGTTGGCAGAAGCGGAAAAGCTGATGATTTAACAACATACTTTTTTACCCCACCTCATAAGATATGATGAAAGCAGGAGCTTTCGAACCGGAACAAACTTATGCAGGAGGGGCAGTCAGTGAACGAGAGGGCAGTGGAATTACTGGAACAGTATGATATAGAGGTGCTTCGAACCAGAAAGGGAAGAGGCGCAATTGTGTGTGACACATCGGACGGATGTCTGATTTTTAAGGAATATAACGGAAACGACAGGCGCGTGGAGCTGCAGAACAGACTGCTGCAGAGAATTGCCGATGCAGGCAGAGTGCAGGCAGAACGCATTATACCTGCCAAAGAGGGAGGCCTTCTTGTCAAAGACGGAGACGGGACGGCATATATCCTTAAGACCTGGCAGGAGGGCAAGGAGTGCAGCAGCGGAGACAGAGGAGAATGTATCCAGGCCGTGAGGCTTCTGGCAAGACTTCACGAGTGTATGCAGCTTTCCCGGGAGGAAGCGGGAGCCTTTCCGGCTTTTTCCCCGGAGAAGGAATATGAAAAACACAACCGTGAAATACGGAAAGTCAGGAAATATCTGAAACAGAAGGGTCAAAAGCAGCCTTTTGAAATCCGGCTCCAGGGTTCCTGTGATTTCTTCCTGGAGCAGGCGCTGGAGGTTACGGAGGAATGGAAGCAGTATAGGGAGGCTTTTCGCAGAAGGGACGAAGGGGCGGAAGAACCCGCCGCCGTCACATTCTGCCATGGAGATTACCAGTACCATAATCTCCTGCTGGTACCCGGCGGCTGGTTTGTCGTCAATTTTGAAAAGTGCCTGCCGGATCACCCCGTAGGGGATCTGTACCTTCTCCTGAGAAAGCTGCTGGAAAAGAGTAACTGGTCGGTGGCAATGGGGTCTGAGCTGCTGCAGGCATATGAGAAGGAGCGGCCCCTGTCGGCAGAAGACAGGATTGATCTCTATTATCGGCTGGCGTACCCCGAAAAGTTTTGGAAGATAGCGAATTTTTATTATAATTCGGGGAAAGCATGGATACCGGGAAAGAATCAGGAAAAACTGGAGAAACTGATAGCACAGGAAAAGGAAAAGCAGCATTTTCTGAATGAAGTGTTTCGGAAGCCAGGATGAAGGGAAAGAAGCGTTTAATGCCCGCGGGGCGGGCAGATGGGAGTAAATGTGAAAGACAAAAGAAGGGAAAGCAAAAAATACAAAATCAGGACGGTTTTCCTTGGGGCTGCATTGATTTTGTCGCTGACAGCCTGTGAGAACCCGTTTGCGGGCATCGGTGAAAGCAGGCCGGATGAGCCTTCCTCCGAAGAAAGAGCGGATACAGGCTTTATAGTCACGGGGCCAAACAGCTATGATTCGGCGGATACCTCCATACTTGTGGGCAGGGACGACGAGAAGGGGACGGCTACATTTTTAAATCTGGAGCTGGGCAGAAACTACACGCTCTCCATAGACGGCACCACCCGGTTCTACGATAAATACAGGGAAAGTATTTCCTTTGACCAGGTGGAAATCGGAGATATTGTGGATGTAACCTTTCTTAAGTCCAAGAAGCATTTGACAACGCTGCAGCTCTCTCCTGATGCCTGGGTCTATGAAGATGTGGAAAAATACGAGATTAATACAGTACGTGGCGAAGTGAGCATCGGTTCGGAAGTATATAAGCTTACCTCCAATACCCAGTACCTGTCGGAAAACCGGAGTATGGACAGTATGGAGCTCAATGCGGCGGATGTCCTGAGCTTCCAGGGGATTGACAGCCAGATTCTCACAGTTCGGGTAGAAAAGGGGCACGGATATTTGCGATTGACAAACGACGAGAATTTTGTGGGGGGATGGATCGAGATCGGGCAGACCCAGATCCGCAGAATTACCCAGGATATGCTGCTGCCGGTACCGGAGGGGAGCTATCAGGTCAATATCAGCAATAAAGGCGGCGGCGGTATCAAAAATGTTACCATCAACCGCAATGAGGAAACCACATTGGACATAGGAGACCTGGAGATTCCGGAGCCTCAGTACGGGATGGTGCTGTTTTCTTTGGATCCTGCGTCTGCTGAGCTATATATTGACGGGGAAAAGACGGATCCCTCCGGTCCGGTAGAGCTGTTATATGGAATCCATCAGCTGATCGCCAGAGCGGAGGGTTATCAGTCTGTCACCCAATATATCCGTGTCGCTCAGGAATCAGGGGGAATCAATGTGGTTCTGGATGCAAACGCCTCGGAGGATGATAAGGAAAGCTCGGCCACATCTTCAGCAGATACCGTTTCGGAACATTACAGGGTATATGTGAATGCGCCGGAGGGGGCCGAGGTATATCTGGACGGCAATTATGTGGGAATTGCACCCTGCAGCTTCCGTAAGGCTCCCGGTGCCCATGTTGTGACCCTGCGGAAGAATTACTGTGAGACCAGGAGCTATACGGTACAGATAGATGATGAGGAGAAAGATTTATCGTATTCATTTGCTGATTTAGTGCCGTATAACAGCGGCTCCACGACCAGCGGGAACGGCTCTTCCACCACTTCCGGTAATGGTTCTTCCACTGTCTCCGGCAACGGTTCTTCCACTACTTCCGGTAATGGCAGTACGCGATAAAACTTAAAAAAATGCCGTAGAATCAGTATTATTGCGCAAAATGCCTTGACAAACGGGCGGAAACCAGATATAAATAATGTAGATGTTTTGAGATGGCATCTGAGAACATACAAAAAAGAAAACCCATTACAGGAGGAGTTCAATATGAACAAAACAGATTTAGTTGCAGCTATGGCTGAGCAGGCCGGTGTATCCAAGAAGGATGCAGAGAAGACGCTGAAGGCTTTCACGGATGTTGTTGCTGAGGAACTGAAGAAGGGCGGCAAGGTTCAGCTGGTTGGATTCGGAACTTTCGAAGTATCCGAGAGAGCAGCCAGAGAGGGAAGAAATCCCCAGACCGGAAAGGCAATGAAGATTGCAGCTTCCAAGGCACCTAAGTTTAAGGCAGGCAAGGCATTAAAGGATATGCTGAACTAAGTTGAGCTTTCGTTTACAGCGGAGAACCTTCCGACAGGGGTTCTCCGTTTTCAGTTGTACAATATAGAAAGGATAAGGTATTTCCATGAGACTGGACAAATATTTAAAGGTGTCGCGCCTGATTAAGCGCCGTACCGTCGCCAATGAGGCCTGTGACAGCGGCCGGGTTATGATTAACGATAAACCGGCAAAGGCATCCTCAAACGTGAAGGAAGGAGATATTATTACCATCGCCTTTGGCAATAAGGAGGTGAAGGTGGAGGTCCTGGATGTACAGGAGACCGTCAGAAAGGAAGAAGCAAAGGAGTTGTTCAGATACATTTAGTTCCCGGATCCGGTGCATGAACCGGGAAGTTTCCGCATAAGCTGTTAAAAAGGGAATCTGAACGGAGGGCTTATGGAGGATTTAAATAACAGCGCACGTATGCACAGGATGACCATGACTAACCGGAAAAACTGCACTGTAAACGGTGTAAACGACGTACTTTCCTTTGACATTCATGAAATTCTTCTGGAGACAGAACAGGGAATGCTGATGATCAAGGGAGACGATCTGCATGTGAGCAGGCTCACCCTGGAGAAGGGCGAAGTTGATATAGATGGCAGGATAGACAGCTTTACATATTCTGATGCGGCAGGAAGCGGGTATAAAAAAGAATCTCTGTTGAGTAAGCTGTTTCGGTAATTCCTATGGCAACTGAAAACGAATTCCTTCTGCATGCCCTTTTGACGGGCATTTTTATTACATTTGTCTATGATGTCATCAGAATATTCCGCAGAGTGGTTCCCCACAATTCCTTCTTTGTGTCCCTGGAGGATCTGGGGTTCTGGATTTATTGCGGTGGTACCGTCTTTCTGCTTATGTATCATGAGAGCAATGGGGAGCTGCGCTGGTTTGCCGTGTTTGGGGCGGTGGCGGGAATGCTGTTCTACAGGAAGCTTTTCAGCCCTCCCTTTGTGAAATACGTGTCTTTGGTTCTTTCAAAAATACTGGAAGGACTGGGAAAGATCCTGAGATGGCTGCTGAGACCGTTTCAGCTGATACTGGGGAGCATAGGGAGAGGTATACGCAGGATTGGCCGCCGAATCAGGAAAGCGATAAAAATGAGGTTGACGTATCTTCTTAAAATGCTTAAAATAGGCTTAAAGGGTCAGTAATACTTTGGAAGGGAGGGGCTATGGCAAGGACAGGACGAAGAGTTGCCTATCGCAAAAGGAATCAGAATCGTTTCAGCATGTTTTTGGTATCGCTGGTGGTATTGATGCTTGTAGTGGTAGCGGCGTGGCGCAGCATTGAGCTGCGGCAGAAGATCAATATTAAGGCGCAGGAACAGCAGATTCTGGAAGAACAGATTGCCGAGGAGAAAGCCCGTTCCCTGGATCTGGATGAGTTTGCCAAGAAAATTCAGACCAAGGGATATATCGAAGATATAGCAAGGGAAAAACTGGGACTGGTTTATGAAGGTGAGATCCTATTTAAGGAAGAAGAGTAGCAGGAGCCTGAAGACTCCTGCTTTTTTTGTCGCAAAAATTTAAGTCTGTCCTGCCCGGTTTTGACAAAAAAAACAGATCGGGAATTCTATACTTTGCGTTGCACAAAGTGCAAGGCCAAGGTACAGCGCCTGATATACGAGGTCAAATGTACAGTGTCAGACGTGCGGCGGCCAGTGTGCTATGCACATGGACAGGGAAGCATTGGAACAGGAAAGCTGCGGGGGGACTGCGGAAATTGCACTGTGCCTATTGAGGATGGAAAGGAAGCGGGGCGGAGGATGAAGACAGTGGAGAGCGACCTTCGTACGGCGCAGGTGTCGGAGCTGTGCAGGAGAAGGCTTTTAAATTATGCAGACAGCTTTTATGAGCTGGCAAGGAATTATGACGGGAGCTTTTGCCCCGATACGGAGGACAGGCAGGAGATCCTGGCTGAAAGAAGGCTGTGGGAAAACCGACAAATATTAAGGAGCCATCTCCATGAAATGGCAAAGATCATGACAGACGTGGCCTGTGAGGTGTTTTGCTACAGGCCCATGGAAGACAGGAAGAGGCGTCTGATCATCCATGCCCTGCGGGAAGAAGGGATCAAGGCTGAGGATCCATGCTATATTACCGGGGATGACGGGAGGGAGGCTATCGTAATCACCTTAAGCCTGCTCCCTAAAAGCGTGGATAAACGGGCCGTCGTATCTGCGGAGGAGGCAGCGGACATGCTTTCTGTCCTGCTGAACCGGAGGCTGCGGCTTTCCGTGGGAAGTCCCGGAACAATAGAGCGGGAGCCCCACAGTTATATCGTGGAGCGGGAAGCGCGCTATGTGGCATTGACCGGGTTTGCCAGAGTGACGGAGGAGGATGAAACAATATCCGGTGATAATTATGCGGTACTGGAAACAGAGCGGGGAAGTCTGACAGTCATGCTTTCCGACGGCACAGGCTCCGGCGAGCAGGCGGCGAGGAACAGCGGCCAGGTGCTGGATCTGATGGAAAAGCTTCTGGAGGCGGGCTATGATGCCGGAGCGGCGGTGGAAATGGTCAATACAGCCCTTTTTGCCACAGGAGAGGACAGGAACCATCCTACTCTTGACATCTGTACCATGAATCTGTACAGCGGACAATGCGAGCTCAGAAAGGTAGGCGGGGCAGCTACCTTTTTGAAAAAGGAAAATAAGGTGGAGCAGCTGGCGGAGGGAAATCTTCCCCTGGGGGTTTTTCAGCAGGTGAAGGTGCAGCCCATTGTCAGAGGCCTGCAGGACGGGGATTACCTGTTTATGATGTCGGACGGCGTAATTGATGCCTTCAGCGGGCAGGGATACGAGGCTGCCGTTAGCCGGGCTATTGCCGACATGCAGGAACAGAATCCCGGGGAGCTGGCGGAGCGGCTGCTGCGCATGGCCCTGATCGCCGCAGGGGGCAAGGTGCGGGACGACATGACTATCGCAGTAATCGGGGTGTGGGAGAACTGCGGGGAGTAATAGCTGCCCAGGCTATTGACAGGCACAAAACAATCATATATGATAAAAGCAGGACATTGTGCAATATAACTTTAAGGATGAAACAGAGGGTTGACTGATTAAAGATGAGGGATATTATGATGCGCCTTGATACCCATAATAAATATGTCCGGGGTTGCTGTCTCCTGCTGTGCTATCTGCTGCTGGTATTTCTGTACATTATTTTAGCCCGGCGGGGGATTGTGCTGCTGATCTTGGGAGGCATGGCTGTGTTTGGGGTTGTAAAAAAGAGATGGCCAGTGGCGGCGTTCAGTATCTGCTTGTTTCTTCTGGGAGTGTTCTTTACCTTCCAGTGGACCAAATCGAGAGCCGCTTTGGAGCAGCTGCATTTTGCACTGCTAAAGCCGTTTTATCAGAGCGAGGCAGAAAAGGTCGTGAAGGAGGCAGCCCAGGCTTCAGATACCGATGTATGGCAGGACTATAGTGGAGGTTCTAATTGGTTTTTGTCGAAGGAAACATATTATTCGAAGGTGGGAGAGCATGTGATTGTTTTTTTCATCACAAAGTTTTCAGATGTATCAGGATATGTGTATTTATCCGATGACGAAGCGTCTGCCATGATATACGAGCCTTCGAGGTATTGGAACGATGTACTTGAGGATTCGCTGTTTAAAGAAATTCAAGAGCTTGGTGGACGATGGTTGTTTGTCAGGACCTACTGACAGGGGAAGGGCATGGAAACAAGTATGCCGCACTTTGGAAATTCTGCTGTTGCCGGCTTTGACGCTAAGGATGAAACAGAGGGTTGACTGATAAAAGATGAGGGATATTATGATGCGCCTTGATACCCATAATAAATATGTCCGGGGTTGCTGTCTCCTGCTGTGCTATCTGCTGCTGGTATTTCTGTACATTATTTTAGCCCGGCGGGGGATTGTGCTGCTGATCTTGGGAGGCATGGCTGTGTTTGGGGTTGTAAAAAAGAGATGGCCAGTGGCGGCGTTCAGTATCTGCTTGTTTCTTCTGGGAGTGTTCTTTACCTTCCAGTGGACCAAATCGAGAGCCGCTTTGGAGCAGCTGCATTTTGCACTGCTAAAGCCGTTTTATCAGAGCGAGGCAGAAAAGGTCGTGAAGGAGGCAGCCCAGGCTTCAGATACCGATGTATGGCAGGACTATAGTGGAGGTTCTAATTGGTTTTTGTCGAAGGAAACATATTATTCGAAGGTGGGAGAGCATGTGATTGTTTTTTTCATCACAAAGTTTTCAGATGTATCAGGATATGTGTATTTATCCGATGACGAAGCGTCTGCCATGATATACGAGCCTTCGAGGTATTGGAACGATGTAGGTGATGAGCCATTGTTTAAAGAAATTCAAGAGCTTGGCGGACGATGGATGTTTGTCAGGACCTACTGACAGGGGAAGTAATGTGAAATGAAGATATAACGGAGGATGTCGTCTATGCTGGCGGCAGCCTCCGTTGTTTTTTTGTGTTTCGGTATGTTGGCCAGAGTTTATCTGTATTTTATTTCTGCTGCACGCTCACATATTTTTATAAAAATGTGTGAGGTGGAAGGCGGGATTAAGATCTGCTATGTTATACCATAAAGGAAACAGCGGTTTGATTACGGTAAAGTCATAGAGGGAGACCGGATTATGGATTATAGCAGAAAAATATCGGAACGTTTGTGGAATATGCCGGATAAAGGTGAATTGGAAAGCCGCCGCGAAGAAATTTTTATTGATGATATGATTCAAAAGAGTCATATAGAAAAGGAACTGCTCTTACATTTAGACGGAATAAAAACGGTATTTGACGGCGGTGCAGGCTGTGGAAGGTTTTCCATCCTTCTTGCAAAAAAAGGCTGTGCGGTTACACATTTTGATATATCGCAGCCTATGATAGATAAGGCAAGGGAATTGGCGGCAAAAGAAGGGGTTCTTGACAGAATAACCTTTGTGAACGGCGCATTGGAGGATTTAAAGGATTTCAACGATAAATCCTTTGATATGGTGATTTCCTTTGACGCCCCTGTTTCGTATACTTATCCCAATCAGAAAAAAGTGATCGGTGAACTTGTACGCATATGCCGCAAACGAATTATGATTAGTGTATCGAGTCGTTTGGGTTCTCTTCCGTATTTGGCTAATCCATTGCAAAAATACCAATTTATATTAGATGAAACCTGTGATGATCCTTTTGTAAAATGGTGCATTGGTAATAAGGAAAACGAGATCGAAGCATATCGTTTCAGCAAGAATGCTTCTATGAAGCTGTACGAGGACGGGCTTATGGGAGGGGAAAATGAAATTGCCGAATATGAAAATGGAGGTACACCGTGGTGCATCACATACACTTTTATGCCGGATGAATTAGAGGATATACTCAATACTTACGGCGTAAAAAATATTAAGCTGGCTGGTCCCGGCGCATATGCAAGAACGCTTCCGAGAGAATTGCTTGTGAAGATCATGAAGGATTCAAAACAGCGTTCTGAATTCCTGGAGTTCTGCCACTTTTATGACTCTAATCCATTCGTATGCGGCATGGGAAAGGATAACCTGTTTGCCCAGGGCGAACTATGATGCTTGAGACAGATTTGCATTGATAATATAACGAGAGGAGAAAAATTTTTTATGACTACACCTGTTTATTCTGCATAGCATGGCTATTGCATTTAAATGTATCAAAAAATACTGTAATAGCCCGTGCATCGTGACATGAATTGAAGAGGAGATGCAGATGAGCTATTTAAGAAAAATTGAATATGAAATTGTACTGAAAGATTCTTTTTGGATTATCAGGAATTGTCCTAAATGTGGCACAAAGACACACTATATTAACACAAAAAAGTTTCGCGTGAATGCGAACGGGAACAGACTGGATATATGGCTGATCTATCACTGCGTGGAATGCAGACATACGTTTAACCTTGCAATTTACGAACGAAAGAAGGTTTCTTCTATAGCAAAAGAAGAATATCAGTGTTTTTTAGACAATGATAAACAACTTGCGGAAATGTATGGTAAAAATGTACAGTTATTTCGGTCAAATAAAGCAGACATTGATTTTGACAGACTGCACTATGGCTTGGTCAAACTGTATGAAACCATAGAAAGCAGTATATGGGGAGAGCAGATCCTAATCACGGTTAAAAATCCCTGTCAAATAAAGATTCGTTCAGAAAAGCTGCCTGCTATGGTTTTAGGGCTATCCCGAAACCAGGTGAAAAGTCTGTTGGAGAAGGGGGAGATAGAATTAAAGACGGATTTACCACAGTGCATTTCTTTCGCTATCAGCCCTTGTCTGTATCCAATGGTTACGGAATAAATTTTCTTAACAGGCCCTAACTTAAAGTGGACTGCTAAAAGCGTTAGCGACTCCGTGAAAACAGCGGCTTGACTTTTGCCGGAGAATGAGATACATTTTCCATATGGTGAAGCAATTGACGGAGGAAAAGGTTTTCTCCTTTGTGGAGAAGCATAAGATGATACAGTCCGGGGACAGGATTATCCTCGGGGTCTCAGGAGGGGCAGACTCTGTTTGCCTCTTATTTCTATTGCTGGAATACAGGAAGAGAGTGCCTTTTGATATAGCGGTGGTCCACGTCAACCACGGGATCCGGGGAGCTGAGGCGGAGGAGGACGCTGCCTGTGTGGCAAAGCTCTGCAGGGAGCAGGGGCTGGTGTTTCGGCTGGAGTCCGTAGATGTGAAGGCTTATGCGGCGGAAGAGAAGTGTTCGGAAGAGGATGCGGGAAGGCGCCTGCGCTACAGGGCATTTGAATCAGCAGCCAGGGAGCTGGGCGGAACCAGGATTGCGGTTGCCCATAATGCAGAGGACAGGGCGGAAACCATGCTGCTTCATCTTTTTCGGGGAAGCGGCCTGAAAGGAATGCGGGGCATAGAGCCGGTACGGGCAGATGTAACCCGTGGGGCAGACATAAGCCGCGGGGGGGACATAAGCCGCGGGGGGGATATTGTCCGCCGGGTGGACATTGTCCGCCCTGTGCTCTGTCTGGAGCGTTGTGAAATAGAAGCATATCTGCAGGAGCGGAACATTCCCTGGCGGACGGATGCCACCAACGCCGGAGACGATTATACCAGAAACCGCATCCGTCATCATCTCCTGCCCTGGGCGGAGCGGGAGATTACCGGCAGGGTGGTAAGCCATATGTGCAAAACGGCGGATATTCTGTCGGAGACAGAGGATTATCTGCGGCAGCAGACCCGGGAAGCTCTGGCGGACTGCCTGACGGAACCCTATGAGCCGGGCGGGGACAGGGCGGAAATAATTGTGGAAAGATTCCTTGCCTGCCATCCGGTCCTGCGGAAGAGGATGCTTCTAACCCTCGCCGAGGGACTGTCGCCCACGGGTAAAGATATTTCCGCCGTTCATGTGGAGGATGCCTTGAGCCTGTTTGAGAAAGAAGGCAACCGCAGTGTGGACCTGCCCTTTGGCATCCGGTTTGTCAGGCGTTACGGCAGGGTGGTTGCCGGACGCCGGTGGGAACCACAGCCCGGCACATTGCCAAAGCTGATTTATGAGCGCATACGGGTCCGCGAGGGAGAAGAGCTTCCCGGGAAGCTGTATGCGAGAAACCAGTATACGAAATGCTTTGATTGTGATAAAATAAAAGAAACCCCGGTTCTTCGTTTCCGACAGGCAGGAGATTACCTTACCATTTCGGACGGGGCAGGTAACAGGATTCGTAAATCCCTGAAAGAGTACATGATCGGGGAGAAGATACCCAGAGAAATGCGGGACTGCATTCCCGTGCTTGCGGAGGGAAGCCATGTGCTGTGGCTGCTTGGTTATCGGATCAGCGAATATTATAAGATTAACGGGAATACAAAGTGCATTTTGCAGGTAAAATTAGAAGGAGAGCTGCCTGGGCAGTAAGACCTGTCCGACAGGCGAAACGGAGGAGAAATGTCAGAGCATATCAGAGTACTTTTATCGGAGGAAGAGGTAGACAGGAGAATTCAGGAAATCGGAGAGCAGATCAGCAGAGATTACGCGGGGAAAAGCGTTCATCTGGTGTGCGTCCTGAAGGGCGGAAGCTTTTTTATGTGTGAGCTGGCAAAGCGGATTACCGTTCCCGTGTCCCTGGATTTTATGTCGGTGTCCAGCTACGGCAGCGGTACGAAGTCCAGCGGCGTGGTAAAGATTGTAAAGGACCTGGATGAGCCCCTGCAGGGCAAGGATGTGCTGGTGGTGGAGGACATAGTGGACAGTGGAAGGACGTTGAGCTATCTGATGGAGATGCTGCGGGACAGAAAGCCGGCTTCTCTGCATCTGTGCACGCTGCTGGACAAGCCGGAGCGGCGTGTCGTTGAAGTTAATGTGGATTATACGGGATTCCGGATTCCTGACGAGTTTGTGGTGGGATATGGCCTGGACTATGACCAGAAATACCGTAATCTGCCATATATCGGAATTGTGGAGTTTGACAAATAGGAGGCTTTGGAGTTGAGACGAGAGGGCAAGGGATTTTATTCTTTTTCTGTTTTTATACTGTTTATGCTGTCAATTGTTCTGGTGTTTAATATTGTGAACCAGAAGATAGAGGAAGACTATACCAAAGGGGAATTTCTTGCGGATCTGGAGGCAGGCAATGTCACGGATGTGGAGATCAGGTTGAACAGTGAAACTCCCACCGGCGCGCTGGCAATCGAGTTAAAGAGCGGGGAGAACAAGACCCTGTATGTGACGGACGTGGTGGAGATGGAGGAAATCGTCCGGTCATACGGATTCGACCCCATGGTAGGTGACGTGCCAAGACAAAGCTGGGTCCTGACTACGTTGGTGCCCATGCTGATTGTGATCGTTGTAGGCGTCTTTCTGTTTATGATGATTAATGCGCAGAATGCGGGCGCAAATGCCGGAAACTCCAAGATGATGAATTTTGGCAGGAGCCGCGCCAAAATGTTCACAGGTGATAAGGGAATATCCTTTGCCCAGGTGGCAGGCCTGAAGGAGGAAAAGGAAGATCTTCAGGAGATCGTGGATTTCTTAAAGGAGCCCGGAAAATATAACCGGATGGGGGCAAGAATACCCAAGGGTGTGTTGCTGGAAGGCCCTCCCGGAACGGGTAAGACTCTGCTGGCAAAGGCTGTGGCGGGAGAGGCAAATGTAGCCTTTTTCAGCATTTCCGGTTCTGACTTTGTGGAAATGTATGTGGGCGTAGGTGCGTCCAGAGTCCGTGACCTGTTTGAGGAAGCGAAAAAGAATGCCCCCTGTATCGTGTTTATCGATGAGATTGACGCCGTTGCCAGGCGCCGGGGAACCGGCATGGGAGGCGGGCATGACGAGCGGGAGCAGACGCTGAACCAGCTGCTGGTAGAAATGGACGGCTTTGGTGCCAACGAAGGGATCATTGTCATGGCGGCTACCAACCGAGTGGATATTCTGGATCCGGCAATACTTCGTCCGGGACGTTTTGACCGTAAGGTGGCGGTATGCACCCCTGATGTGGGCGGCAGGGAGGAGATCCTGAAGGTACACGCCAAAAATAAGCCTTTGGCCGAGGATGTGGATTTAAAGCAGATTGCTCAGACTACGGCGGGCTTTACCGGAGCAGATCTGGAGAATCTCCTGAACGAGGCTGCCATTAACGCCGCCAGGGGTGACAAAACGTATCTGTGCCAGGAGGATATACGAAAGGCATTTGTCAAGGTGGGGATCGGTGCGGAGAAAAAGAGCCGCGTGATTTCGGATAAGGAGAAAAGGATCACGGCATATCATGAATCCGGTCATGCCATTTTGTTCCATATATTGCCGGATGTGGGACCGGTGTATACGGTGTCCATCATTCCCACAGGCCAGGGAGCGGCAGGTTATACCATGCCGCTTCCGGAGAAGGATGAAATGTTCCTGACGAAAGGGCAGATGCTTCAGGAGATTATGGTCTCCCTGGGGGGAAGGATCGCAGAGGAGATCATATTCAAGGACATTACCACCGGCGCCTCCAGCGATATTAAGAAGGCCACCAAGGTGGCGAGGAGAATGGTGACTCGTTACGGCATGTCTGAAAATATCGGCGTGATCTGTTATGACGACGATGACGACGAGGTATTTATCGGCCGTGACCTTGCCCATACAAAGTCCCACAGTGAGGTAGTGGCCGGTGAGATTGACAGAGAGGTAAAGTCGATTATCAGGGAATGCTATTCTAGGGCAAAAGCGATTATTATGGAGCATGAGCAGGTTCTGCATAGCTGTGCGAAGCTCCTGCTGGAAAAGGAGAAGATCGGCAGGGAGGAATTCGAGGAGCTGTTTGCCGCGGAGGCCTGAGAAATACCGTTCTTCTGAAGGCAATGTATCAGGTGCGGTATTTACTGCAGCCTGGTGTGAATATGGTGGCCTGCCAGAACTTATACAAATTGCACAAAACAAGAAGATCGGAATTGTGAAATTTGTGAATTATAGAAATAGCCAAATGGTTTGGGAGATGCTATTATAATACTCGTAACCCCCCCCTAATACATTGTATAGTTTTTGCTATACCCCATAAGAAAGAAATACCTTCTCTGAAAAGGACAGTCACCCCATGGCTGTCCTTTTTACCTATTTATTCCAGATAATTTCGATTGAGCCGCTTTCCTCATGCAGCACAATCCTGTCGATCAGTAAGCCAATGACATATTTCTTCTGGTCCATTTCCAGCTCGTCATATTTTTTCAGGGCAATACCGTCTGCCGTCAGCTCGGGGATATGCAGCCTGTCAATATTATCGTAGTTAAGTTTTATATCAAGCCGTAAGGAGTTAATCTGTTTTTGGGTATCTTCGATGGGCTGAACAACTGCCTGCTTCAGTTCGCCGGACGTGGAGGCGATCCGGACGAGGTTTACAAGCTGTTTTTCCAGCACGGAGATCTGTTCCTGCCTTTTTTCCCTTGCTTCCTCCTTTGCCTTTGCCAGACTGTGGAGATTACCCAGCCGCTGCTGGATTTGTTCCCCCACCTCCTCCTGAATCCGGTAGAAGTTGAAATGATTGTATTTGTGACTGCAGGTTTTTAAAATGCGCCGGCCATAGCAGCTGATATAGGGTCTGCCGTTTGTGCTTTTCCCGTACGCCAGAATTGCACGCCCGCAGGTGCATTTCAGTTTGCCGCCCAGCTCCTGCAGGCGGCTGCTTTTGGTGCAGGCGGAAAAGGCCTCGTTTCTGCCGAGCCGGTCCATGGCGGCGATATAGTCGCGGCTGTCGATAACGCCCTGAAAATTTGTTACATATACGGACGTATTTTCCAGAGTTTCATATTTTCTTACATTTGCATTACCTGTCTTTTTCCCCACAATATGGGCCGAGTGCCTGCCATCCCATGCCTTTCTTTCATTCAGAAAATTGATATGGCCTGCAGCAAGGTAATCGTATAATATATCGTCTGCCTTGACATAAACGGTATTCTGCAGAATTTTGCTGATCGTGGAGGAGGTCCAGCCGCCAGCCCTGCTGGTGTACCCCTTTTCCCGCAGCTGCCTTGCAACCTCGGCCAATGAGATCTTCGTGCTTTCCAGGTACAGGCGGTACATCATCTTGACGGCTTCTATTTCCGATTCACAGGGGATAAGCGTCGGCTTGTTATCCGCTGTCCTGCCGTTTGTAAAGCCATAGGGTGCGGGGCCGGATGCCCAGGTGCCGCTCTCGCTGATGCGGTAATAGTAATTATCCTTTACACGCTGCTGGATGTTTTCCCGTTCCATCTGTGCGAAGGTAATCAGAATGCCCATCATTGCCCTTCCCATGGAGGTGCTTGTATCAAAGGCTTCTGAAACACTCATGAAGTCGCAGTTGTGAGCCGTCATTACCTCGTACATGTTATAGAAGTCCGTAATATTTCTGGAAAACCGGTCCAGGCGGTAGACAATCACAGCGTCAATTCTGCCGTCCTGAATATCTTTCAGAAGCTTGTCCAGAGAAGGTCTTTCAATGTTTTTGCCGGAGTACCCCTTATCGGTGTATTCGAGGTAGGGTTCCTCAGGCAGCAGCTTTGCCTTGCACAGTTCGATCTGCCCCTCAATTGAGACGCTTTCCTTTTTATCAAGTGACTGTCTGGCGTAGATGGCTTTCATGTGCAGTGTCTCCTTTCTGAAATACGCAGCATTATTTAATCTTTATGAAACTGCGCCGTCAGGCGCGTGCGTTAAGGGTGTAAAGCACTTTTTTACAAATGGTTACATCCCTATATGGTAGCTAATAGCACTACTTGTTATATTTTGCAAGTACTATTTTCAAAAAACAGTATTACCATTTGAGACTGGATTATAGCTATATCTCTTAAGTTGTAACGAGGGTGAAACGGAAAAAGCCCCATGGGAGCGGCTTTGCTACTTCCGGTTGCGATAGCCGCAACTGAATAGAGCTTGCTATCCGGCAGCATTTTTATCATAATAAAGGAAAAATTTTTATAACACAGGAGGATTATTATGAAGATCAAAAAAGGAATGCTGGCGGGGCTTATAGCCATAATCATGAGTTTCTCTTTAGCTGCCTGCGGTAATGAGGAAAAGGAAACATCGGGAAGATCCACTGAGCAGACGACAGAAAGAACGGAATCATCAGAAGAAAGGGAATCGACACAGGAATCGGAACCGTCAGAGGAATCGGAAGAGTCAAGGGAAACGGAATCGACAAAGGAAACGGAATCGTCAGAAGAACCGGAAGAAGACGGCTCCTCAGAGGAAGGCTCGGACCAGGAAACAGGAGAGGAAAGCAGCGAAGGTTCATCGGCATTCGAAGTCCCGGTTCAGGAGGACTTTACCCCTGTTGAAGGCTTAAGCGACAAGTATGTTGATCTGGACAACAGGTCTTTTGCATATAATGGAAAGGTTTTTACACTGGGTGAAAGTACACTGAAGGATTTGATTGCCGGAGGAATCCCTTTTGATGAAAGTGATTTAAACAATAAGGGAAACAATTTGAACAGAAATTATGAAACAAGCAGATATACGGCAGACATTAACGATTATGTGTTTATGCAGTTTACGTTTATCAACATAACCGATGGCAACATGACGGAAGAAGAGTGCCCGCTGTCATCTGTAAGAATATGTTTTCTCTACTTGCCGCAGCCCCAATACGAAGCGGAAAGAAATGAAAAGATAACGGAGAAGATTCTCGACGCAGGGAATGCGGTTTGTTTTGCCTTCCCGCTGACCCTTACTAAGGAGCAGCTTCTGGCAAACAGCAGTGAAGGCGCGGAGCAGGATGATTACAATAATGTGAATTACTACATTAAGTCAGAAGTCTATATGGGCAGAAGCGGTTATCACTTTGATTTTGACAAAGACACCGATCAGATGAAGGAAGTCACAATAAGTTGGCTTCCGTGATGAAGTCCTGCAAAAAAATTAAGGAAACTATTGAATTAAGTCCGCATATTCAGTAAAATATACAATGAAGACTCAGACAGAAGAAAAGCAGGAGAGTAGATTGTGGAAGAAAAACTGAATTTGGACAAAATTAAAAAGCTGGAAAATAATAAACGATATATTGCGACTATGCGCCCGGTATTTAACAGGCGGGCGCTCTTTTCGGATACCACCGGAGATTACCTGATACCGGAGGAGCCGTCAGCAGGCGAGAAGGTTACCGTGAAATTCCGTACTGCCAGGAATAACGTGGACCGGGTGGTCCTGGTCTGCGGAGGCGAAAGCCAGGTTATGGCAAAGGTGGAAAGTGACAAGCATTTTGATTTTTATGCCGGTGAGCTGCAGCTTGGAAGTGAAAAGGTAAATTATTATTTTGAAATTCAGTCAGGGAGCCTGCGGGCATATTACGATACCAGGGGACTGGTACAGGATGTGAATGCTTATTATGATTTTGTGATTCTGCCCGGCTTCAGGACGCCTCAGTGGGCCAAGGGTGCGGTCATGTATCAGATTTATGTGGACCGCTTCTACAACGGGGATCCCTCCAACGATGTACTGACCAATGAGTACTGCTATATTAACCAGCCTGTGAACAGGGTGGAGGACTGGGGCCGCTATCCCGCTAATATGGATGTCAGGGAATTTTATGGAGGGGATCTGCAGGGGGTTCTGGATAAGATGGATTATCTGCAGGATCTGGGAGTGGAGGTTCTTTATTTTAATCCTCTCTTTGTATCCCCCTCCAATCACAAATATGACAGCCAGGATTACGATTATATAGATCCCCATATTGGAAAAATCGTTGACGACAGGGGGGATCTGCTTCCCGAGGGTCAGAGGGAGAACAGATTTGCTTCCAGATATATCAACCGGGTGACAAATCCGGCAAACCTGGAAGCCAGTAACCAGCTTTTTGCCAGGGTGGTGGAAGAGGCGCATAAACGCGGGATTCGTGTGATAATGGACGGCGTGTTTAACCATTGCGGCTCCTTTCATAAATGGATGGACAGAGAACGCATTTACGAAAATGCGGAGGGTTACGAGAAAGGGGCATATATCAGCGGCGACAGCCCTTACAGGAACTATTTTTCCTTTTCCAACCCCAACGGGTGGCCTTATAACAGATCCTATGACGGCTGGTGGGGGCACGATACCCTGCCAAAGCTGAATTACGAGGATTCCAGGGAATTGATGGATTATGTGCTGCGGATAGGCAGGAAATGGGTTTCTCCGCCGTATAATGCGGATGGCTGGAGGCTGGATGTGGCGGCGGATCTGGGGCGAAGCCAGGATTTTAACCATCATTTCTGGCAGGAGTTCCGCAAGTCCGTGAAGGAGGCCAATCCGGAGGCAATTATTCTGGCCGAGCACTACGGAAATACAAAGGAATGGCTGCAGGGTAACGAGTGGGATACGGTCATGAACTATGATGCTTTCATGGAGCCGGTGACCTGGTTCCTGACGGGTATGGAGAAGCACAGCGATGATTTCAGGGAGGATCTTCTGGGGAATGCAGACAGCTTCTGGGCTGCCATGCAGCATCACGGCGCCAGCTTTTCCATGCCCAGCTGGCAGGTAGCGATGAACGAGCTCTCCAACCACGATCATTCCCGTTTCCTGACCCGCACGAACCATAAGGCGGGAAGGACTGACAGCGCGGGACCTCAGGCCGCGGAGCAGGGTATTAACAAAGCAGTTTTCCGTGAGGCGGTGGTCATGCAGATGACCTGGATGGGGGCGCCTACCATTTATTACGGGGATGAGGCAGGCGTGTGCGGATTTACGGATCCGGACAGCAGACGTACTTACCCCTGGGGACATGAGGATCAGGAGCTGATTCAGTTCCACAAGGATATTATCCGCCTTCGCAGGGAGAATCCGGAGCTTCGTACCGGCTCGATCAAATATGTGGACAGAGATTATAATTTCCTGGCGTACGGTCGTTTCAACAGGGAAGGCAAGTGCCTGATCCTGGTGAATAATAACAATCATCCCATAGAGAGGCAGGTCTTTGTCTGGGAGCTGGGCACCGCAAAGCATGGAAAGATGCGGGCATTGATCTGGACGGATGAAAACGGATACAGCCATGGGCAGGAATATGATGTGGTCGGCGGAAAGATAAAGATCGAGCTGCCCAAGACCTGTGCGGTGGTACTGAAGTTTGTTCAGGAGGCTTAGTGCGCTGTTGCAAAAATGATGCAATAAGAGAGTATACTGCTGCTATAGCTTGGATATAAGCTGTAGCAGCAGTTGTTGACTTATTATGATTTAATGGTCGGAGGGAAAGCATTGAAAAAGGCAGGAAAGGCGGCCCTGCTGGCAGTCTGCGCAGTCCTTATGGCGCTGTGGCCCATGCCCGGCGTATGGGCGGGGCAGGCACCGGAGGAAAAAGAAGCGCTGGAGCAGCTGATTGAGAATTACAGGGAATACGAAGCCAGGTTTGCAGCCATTGAGAAGGTGTCGGACATAGAAGAGTGTGGCTTTCATGTCATAGAAGAGCAGAGCTTTCCGGTTATTCTGGAGTCATTTGGAGAAGAAGAGGTGACCTTTCTGCCTGTTCTGGACAGGGAATACTCCAGAATGGCAGTACTGATCGCCGACAGCGGGGGAAATATCCTTTATAAGACCAACCAGCTGGAGACCAACAACCGGCGTCTGGGAGAGCTGAAGCAGCCTACGAAGGGAATTGCGGCGGTTTCTTTTCAGGATCTGAACAGAGACGGCCTGACGGATATTATACTGATAACAGACTGTAAAAATGAAACCGGGGAGTACAAGGGAAGAACCTATAAGACCGGGGACGTCCTGTTTCAGCAGGAAGGCGGATTTTACAGGGACTGGCGGGTCTCGGACAAGATCAACCGCTTCAGTATGAACAAAAGCGTGGACTTTATTGTAAGCTATGTCAGGGACGGTATATCGGTGGAGGTGCTGTACACGGCCACCACTTTGGACGAGCTGCTGTACAACGGTTTTGAGCTCATAGAAGAACAGTGTTATTGGTGCAGCTTTGAGAAACAGGGTACACTGCGGGTGGTGCCCGGTTTCATTAGAATGGCGGAATACAACGTGTTTATGATATACCTGGTAAACGACCAGGGATCTATCGTCTGGAGCTTCCAGACCATGGAGGACTACGATAATCTGTATTCCATGAAAGGGATGGCCCGCCGGGACCTGGACGGGGACGGGATGAAGGATATACTGGTCCTGGCCAGATACAGTTATTCCGGGCCGGACGGGGAGATGCTGATAGATACGAAATGTTCCGTCTTTTATCAGAGGACGGACGGCTTTGCAGAGGATACGGAATTTGAAGACTATCATCAGTGTACCACGGAGGACACGGTAAGCGGATTGGTAGAGATGATTCGGGGATACTGGGGGTGGACGGTGGAAAATGATTAAGATACTGATTGTAGACGATGAGAAGCCCATTTGTGACCTGATAGACATTAATCTGTCTGCGGCAGGTTATGACTGCAAATCCGTTCAGGACGGGCTGAAGGCTATTGACCTGATTGAATCGGAGTCCTTTGACCTGATCCTGCTGGACATTATGCTGCCGGGAGCCAACGGCTATGACATCATGGAGTACATAAAACCATTGAAAATACCGGTGATATTTATTACCGCGAAGCATGAAGTAAAGGACAGGGTAAAGGGCCTGAAGCTGGGGGCAGAGGATTACCTGGTGAAGCCTTTTGATGTGGTGGAGCTGGTGGCCCGGGTGGAAGTGGTGCTGCGCCGTTATAATAAAACGGATACAGTGCTTACTGCCGGGAATGTGACAGTGGATGTGGAGGCCAGGAAGGTAACCAGGGCCGGTAAGCCGGTAGAGCTGACCAATAAGGAGTATGGCCTGCTGGTGCTGTTTATCCGCAACAAGAATATTGCGTTGTTTCGGGAGACCCTTTATGAGAAGGTCTGGGGAGACGAGTATCTTGCCGACAGCCGGACGCTGGACCTTCATGTACAGAGGCTGCGCCGCAAGATGGGCTGGGAGGACAACCTGGTGGCAGTATATAAAGTGGGATACCGTCTTGAAATATAGTTCGGGACAGTGGGTACATAACATATGAAATTTCTGTATAAAATTTTGCTGTGGACCATCATCATCATGGCTGCGGCCTTTGGTATCAGCGGATACTTTTTTGTAAATTTTGTATTTCAGACGGCACTGGAGCGGGAGGTGGGCCAGGCTCTTGACGGCAGCTATATTCTCCAGTTTGCCTTTGAGACGGCGGCGCTGAATGTGCCCACGAAATACGGTGTACTGCAGGATATTGCCGTGGAGCAGATCGGGGCAAAGCTGGAAGGAGGCGGACAGGGTTCCGGGCGTTTGCTGCGCCTTTCCGACGAAGAAAAGAAGGCATTATATGTCAGTGAAGGCTTTACGGAGGATACCGCCCTCCTGCAGACAATCGTGGAAAATTCCCGGAGTTGGCAGGTGATTCAGCAGGGGGAGCGTTATTATGTGCAGACCGGAGTCATGGTAAATGCCCTGGACAGGAACCTGTATCTGGAGACCATGGAGGATGTAACGGAGGTATTTGAGGAGAGGGCTATGGGCTTTGAGCTTTACCGGCATGTTACGGTGGTTATGCTGTGTGTCAGCACGCTGGTAATGTTCTTCATTTGTACCTTCCTCACAAAGCCCATCCGGCTTCTGACCAGGGCTACCAGGAGGATGACCGTGGGGGATTACGGCTACCGGGCGAGGCAGGTCAGCAATGATGAGTTGGGACAGCTTACCCAGGATTTTAACAGCATGGCCAATGTGCTGGAGGGCACGATTGACGAGCTGGAAGAAGAGGTTCAGGCAAGAGAAGATTTTATTGCTGCTTTTTCCCATGAGTTGAAAACTCCGCTGACCGCTATCATCGGATACGCGGACCTGCTCCGCTCCAGGGAACTGGATGACGAGAAGCACTTCCTTTGTTCCAATTATATCTATACAGAGGGTAAGCGGCTGGAAAGTATGTCTTTCCGTCTGCTGGATATTATTGTTACCAGGAGGGAACAGATTGAGCGGCAGCCGGTTTCCGCGGAGATCTTTTTCCGGTATCTGGAGGATATGTTTGCAGGAAACAAGGAGCAGCGCCTGCAGGTCTCCTTTGAGGTGGGAACGGTATATGCCGAGGTCAATCTGATCAAATCCGTACTATCCAATCTGGTGGACAATGCCTGTAAGGCTTCTCAAGCCGGGGATATTGTGGAGGTGTCAGGAAGAATCGTGGAGGGCGGATATGAGTTCAGGGTGCAGGATTATGGAGTGGGAATCCCGGAGGAGGAGCTGCAGAGAGTCACGGAGGCCTTTTACATGGTAGACAAGTCCCGTTCCCGCAGCAGAAACGGCGCAGGCCTGGGACTGGCCCTCTGTGAGGAAATTCTGTACCTTCACAACAGTGAGCTGGGGATAGAAAGTACGGTGGGGGAAGGAACCTGTATGAG
>ERZ777011.82-NODE-82-length-142615-cov-14.171345_pt1 | contig 142615 bp, 112 predicted proteins | sample MGYA00374964_ERZ777011 | MGnify/ENA primary metagenome ERZ777011 (study PRJEB29310, sample SAMD00008975) | mouse gut metagenome | study: EMG produced TPA metagenomics assembly of the Metagenome analysis of fecal microbiota from mouse which was promoted... | reverse complement strand
TGGTAAACGCAACAAGTTCTTCCCAATAGCCGTGTACATAGGCTTCCTGCATGGGGGTGTCATATTCGTCCAGCAGGATGATCACTTTCTTGCCGTAATAAGCGCTTAAATATTTAGAAAGGTAGTGAATCGCCATGGTTGCCACTACATCATCCATGTCAGCCGATACGCTTCTAAAAAAGGCTCGATCCCCTTCCGCCATCGTGTTCTCTTCCAGCAGAAACTCATAGTCCGTATAGAGCTCCGCAAGCATCTGGCATATCTTCTTGCGGGTATTTTGATAATTTGCCTCTTTGATATTGGCAAACGAAAGGCTGATCACCGGATAGATACCCTGTAGGGTGTGATACTTTTCTTCCTGCCAGATGGACAGCCCTTCAAACAAATCACCCCGACCTGCATATTTGACCGAGAAGAATTGCTCCGTCATGCTCATGGCCAGAGTCTTCCCAAAGCGGCGTGGTCTGGTGATCAGGGTAACACTGTCACCGCCTTCCCACCACTCTTTTATAAAGTGGGTCTTATCCACGTAAAAATAATTATTTTCAATGATCCTGCTAAAATCCTGGATCCCGATCCCTACGGTTCTCGCCATAAATCCCCCAAATCCCGATTCAGCCTAAATCAGGTTCACTCCTCCAAATACGGCCACATCTTCTCCAGCGGCCCCGACATCATCTTTCCGTTTTCCCCCACGATTGCCTTGACCCTCGGCGAAACAGTTTCTTCCGGCAAAACCATAAGTTCGCAAAACAGGGGTGCATCGTCCTTCATGATCTCCGGCAGCATGGCATCCAATTCTCCGTTATCGTAGATCTGATACGTTTTGAAGCCGTATGCTTCCGCCACATTACACAGGTTTGGCATCGTGAGGCCGCTTTCGCGGTCGCTCGCCACATAGTGCCCTTCAAAGTTGTTCCGCTGCATGGAACGAATGCTGGCATAGCCGTCATTGTTCCAGACAAAAATCTTCACCGGAAGTCCCAAACGGTGCAGGGTTTCCAGTTCCTGAATATTCAACTGAAACGCTCCGTCCCCATTGATCAGGATCGTTCTGCGTCTGTCATTAGCAATGCAGGAGCCAATCGCATAGGGCAGTCCGAATCCCATAGAACCAAGACCCGCCGCGTTCTTCATCTTTTGCCCCTTTTTGAGGCGGAATGCCTGATAAGTGATCTCCCCTGCGCCGCCCGAACTTTCGGGAACGACCACATCATCCTCACGCAGCAATGCGCACAACCTGTCTATAAAATAGTATGCGCTGACATGCCCTTTTGCCTCCGCATGCTCTTGGGTGACCACCGGGTATTTCGCTCTCATTTCCTTACAGTGTTTGATCCACTGCTGCCAGACACCCTTTTTCTCATCCAGCGCATTTTTTCCGTCCTCTATCTGAGAAACCAGTTCCTGCAAAAATACTTTCGCATCGCAGGCAACGGCGATTTCCTTCTCTACCTCCATGCGCCTGATCTCGTTCTCATCGATATCGACAATGACCTTCTTCGCATTTTTGCCGAAATTTTTGTCGTTAAACGCCGTGACACTGGTGTCCAGACGGCATCCCACCGAAAGGATGAGGTCTGCTTCCTGTAAAATCAGATTGGCACCCCGATCACCCATGATACCCGGATGTCCCACATAAGCCGCCTCGTCCTCGCCAAACATATCGATTGTCTTCCACGTCGTCTGTACAGGCAGCCCGCTGATTGCAAGAAGTCTGTACAACGTCTCCGTTCCCCCTGCCAGTTTGATTCCGTTACCGGCAAGAAACAGAGGTTTTTCCGCCTGTTTAAGCAGTTCTAAGACTTGTCCTGCCTTGTCTGTGACATCCGCAGTCTCCTGCGCCTGCGGAACATATCCTTTCAGCGCTTCTTCGTCCAGCATTACCGCCTGAACATCCAGCGGAATATCCAGCCAGACAGGACCCGGCCTGCCGCTTACCGCTTCATAATACGCTCTTTCCAGATGATATCTGATCTCCGTAGGTTCCAAAATCTGCACGGCGTACTTTGTGATTGGTGTGATCATCGGAACGATCTGCACTTCCTGGGACCCAATTTGTCTGACGCCCTTATCTCCGACCAGATCTGCCCGCTTCGACTGCCCGGAAATAACGATCATCGGCGTGGAATCGATCCAGCCTGCCGTCACCCCGGTGATGGCGTTGGTTGCACCGGGACCTGACGTCACCAATACAAGCCCGGGCGTATTGGTATGCTGACCATAGGCTTCTGCAGCGATAGCCGCGGCCTGTTCATGGAGACAGCAGACGTAATCGATGCCCGATTTCCCGATGGAATCGTCCAAATGCATGGCTCCGCCGCCGGGGAGGATAAACGCCTGCTTAATACCCTTGCTTTCTAAAAATTGAAATACGTAATCTGATAATTTTATCATAATACCGTCTATTTGCCTCCAAACATTCTATGTTCCACATACTCTGCGATCACATGGCCAATAAAAATATGCGCCTCCTGTATCCGCGGCGTGATCAAAGATGGAACTTTGATCATATAGTCCGCCGCATCATACAGCTCGGGATCCTCAAATCCGCCCATCAGAAGAACGGTCTCTATTTCATGCTTTTTTGCATAGCGAAGCGCCTCCAATACATTTTTGGAAGTGCCGCTTGTAGTGATTCCTATTAACATATCGCCTGCTTTCGCCTTGGCTTCCAGTTGTCTGGCAAATACGCGCTCATAGCTGTAATCATTCCCAATCGCCGTCAGAGTCGAGGTATTTACCGTCAGCGCCTCCGCGTTTAAGCCGGGACGCTCTTTATAAAAACGGCTGATAAACTCTGTTGCGATATGCTGGGCATCCGCCGCGCTTCCTCCGTTACCACACAAAAACAGCCCGCCGTCCTTCTGAAAAATCTCAATGATGCGGTCGCCGATCTGCATCACGGTATCTGTCACTTCCTGATCAGATGCCAGTTTCTTAAAAATCTGCGTATGTTCTTCAAGGCGTCTGAAAAAGTAGTTATGCGCCGAGTTCTCGTCATTATATTTTTCGAGAATCGAAATGATTTCCCAGATACAGCCTTTTCCGCCGTCGTTCTGAAGAATGATATCCGCTGCATTTTTCGCCTTATCTATCGCATTGGCGGGGCAAAGGCCCAGCCCTGCATACGTTAACGGCTCAATATCATATTTGCCGTCACCAATGTAACAGATATTTTCTCTGCTGACTCCGGTTCCGGCTTCAATCTGCTTCATGGTCTCTTTTTTGGTCTTATTGCCGCGATAGAAATACTCCCACGGAAATCTCTTTTCAAAATAGTCGACAATCTCCGTATCTTCTCCCGTGATCGCAGCCAACTTAAAGCCCCTGCGATGCAGTTCGAAAATCGCGTCGATATCTTTCAAATTGATCTGTTTTTGCTCGTTTCCGCTCGAATCAATAATAACAGATCCGTCAGTGATCACGCCGTCAATATCAAATACGATAAGTTCGATCATTCTTTTCCTTAACCTCTACGTTTTTATTGTGTATTTATATAAAGCATCAAATCTATTTCTTATCAATCAACAGTTCCTTTGCTAACCTACAACTACATTGTTTTCTCACAACATGTACAATCGGATGCATCAACACCGCCATGATAATTGTCGCCGCAACAACAAAGGGCAGTCTTATCATGTAATTCCAACCCAAAGATTCTGTAAGTCGGAGCCAGACAAATTGTGACAAATAAATTTCCGTTGAATATTTAGATAAAAATATTACAATTTGCCCTTCCCCCAAAGTATATCTTGTACAAGCAAAGAATATAATCAAAATAGTGGCTATGCCAATCGCGTTTCTCATAAACACCATGCTTATAACATTCTCATTTTTAATCAAAAAACAGCTCATTCCAAAAATACTCAATGTAACCGTCATAAAGAAACCTTTGAAGGAAAATAAGAATTGCTTCACATTCTCAAAATATTCTCCAAATAACAAGCCCATCGGAAATGCAAAGGAGCTGGCGATATAAGTTTCTTTAAAGCCACTGTAATACATAACGACAGATAAAATAATGGTTATGCCGGCAACAAGAGGTATGCGGAATTTAGGCATATATTTATAAACACAGAAAAAGAGAATATAAAATCCAATCAATTCCCATATATACCAATTTGTCGTAACAAAAAATGCTTTTGGCACTCCCGGCGTAACATAATTCAAATCACTTCTACATACATAATCAATCACCATATCAACTAAATAAAATATGAAAGAAATGATAAAAAGATAAAGCGGTTTCGAAATCAAAAATTTATAACTCAAATAATTTTTCTTTTTTTCAAACGATACAGCCATTCCAAAAGCCGAAACAAAAAAGAAATAAGCAACTGAGCAAATCATAAATTTTCCTAAGGGATATAAAAGTATTCGTTCGTTCCTTACAACATGTCCCACCACAATCTCCAGCGCAAATATCCCTCTCAAACCATTAAGCATTTGAAGGTAAGATTCTCTCGTCTCAATTCGAATATCTCGTTTATGACATCCTGCCAGAATCAGGCAAATAAAGCCTATTAAAACAATGAAAGAAAACATAAGCGAATACATAGCTCAACCTCTGAGTTTCTTCTTGACTTCTTCCTCCGCCGCCGTAAGCATTTTCTCACCCGTGCCCATGATCTTTTCCGTATCACGAATATCTTTCACCAGCTTGCAAAGCTCATAGGGCTCAATCGATGCTTTCTGATCAGAACCGTACATATTGCGATCCATGGTGATATGACGCTCGATCGAGGTCGCGCCTGCCGCCACGGCACAGGTACTGACTAACGTACCTGCTTCATGGCCGCTGTATCCCACCTTGCAGCCATATTTCTCCTCCAAAACATGGATGAGCTTCAAATTGGCGTCCTCCATCGGCATCGGATAAGTGCTGTTGCAGTGCATCAATTCAAACGGGCAGTCATGTTTTCTGAAGATCTCCACTGCGTGATCGATCTCCTCATAACTGCTCATTCCCGTAGCAATAAATGTATATTTCTTTTCACCTGCAATCTCCTCGAGCAGTTCATCGTTGGTCAGCATGGCGGAAGCGACTTTATTATACTTACAGTCATACTGCTGCAAGAACTTCTGAGAATCAAGATCCCATGCCGACGCATACCATGCGATTCCTTTTTCTTTACAGTAACGGTCAATCTCGTCGTACTGTTCTTTACCAAATTCCAGGCCTTCCTTCTGGGCACGCTGCGTCGTTCCCCACGGGCTCTGCCGGGGACCATCCAAATACTCCTTCGTATAGACCTTGTCCACTGTTCTCTTTTGGAACTTTACCGCATCGCATCCGGCAATCACGGCTGTATCGATCAGCTTTTTGGCAAGTTTCATATCACCGTTATGGTTAATACCGATCTCAGCAATAATAAATGTGCTCATTTCTTCTTCTCCCCGTATCTTTTTTATCATTCTTTCTGTTGCGGCATCCTGTTGTATTACCCCGCGCCGCTACTCCTAGATTTTACCATAAAACAAAGGTGCTGTATACAAGCAAATCGTTCTACTGCACCGTCTCGCATCCCTATTCCCGAAGCTGCTGCACAATCTGCATAATCGTATCGCTGCCAAAGCTTGCGTCCATGATCTGCTGCGCAAACACGACCTGGATCACATAAACGATCACCGGCAGCAAAAGAATCCCAACCACACACACCTCCCGAAAAATGTGCAGTCCCCGCATACCCACTTCCTGCTGTTTTACGTACCGCGCCTTATTTGCTCTGGGAAAATTGACCACCACCAATATGATCATACAGGTATAAAAAGCATATCTGCAAAGACTAAACAATACCGAAAGTTTTCCCTCCATCAGCACCTGCATCACATCTCCCGCACCTTTTCTGTAATGGTGCGGTTTCCCCAGAATGTAATACATCAACATACTTTCAAATCCCCAGCTCCGAAACATATAAAATTCTCTACCCATATGCCAAATCAGAAACGAACAGGTCCCTATCGTCTCCGCGATCACATTCAGTTTGAGATGCTCTCCATTGCAATAGATCGTCAGCATCATCCACGGCACTACCAGAACCACCCAATACGGGGGGTTAGATGTGAAGATCGCAAAGAAAACATTAGCCGCAAAAGCTGCATAGACCGCCTTATAATAAAACGCGTAATTTTCTTCCCTTTTCTGCAGATAGCAGTATGCGCACAGCAGCCCGATCGCAAGAACAAAAACCGAGAGGTTATCAACACCCATGTCAATTTGAAACGAAAATAAATACCCCATTCTGGAAGATAGAATGCCGGTAGCTACCACTTTATTGCCCGATTGAGCAGCGGCCTGCGCCTCCGGATGAATTTGTGCATAACTTTTCCCCAGACTAAAGAGGAACTTTTCCGCCACCACCAGCCAACAGCCAAGCGCCATATTTCTTATGATATAAAGAATCCTTTTTTCGCACAAAAGCACCAGGCACACAAACACAAGTATGGCAAAATATTTGCAGCTGATTGCCGCCGCAAAGAACAGATAGAATTTCTTATAATCCTTCCTGAGATAATAATACACTCCATATATGGCAAATACTACGCCAATGATATCATACTGTCCGACATAGTATGCCGACATGAGCAGAATCCCGGAAAACAGATAAGCATAGAGCGCTGTCTTTGATCCTTCACGATCTCCTGTAATAAACGCATGTATTTTCCTGACACCCACTGCTCCCGCGATGGAAACGACTGCCAGCATCGTCTTGCCCCACATCAAACATAAGAGACAACTCTCCGCCGTGTTTCCTGAAATCCTCTCATAGAGCCAAGCCGGAAAATTCCACACTGCAAAAAAAGCATAAATCGTAAAATCATATGCCGCTCCGGAATTGATCGAACGGTGTATCGTCGCTCCCGGTATGGCTTTTGCATATGAATAAAAAGACAGCGGATGCCCTTCCGTAAGCGCATACCAGAAATTCAGTCCGTGCCGATAGGTCGCAAAAAAATCGTCATACATCGATGCGTATAGAATAAAAAATACCATGATGCCGCCAAACAGGTACTCCCATTGATACGGCATCGTATATTCTTTTATTGTCACACCTGTTCTTTGGGCAAATGCTTTTATTTTTTTCATCTTTCCTCTCTTTTCAACATCCATTATTCCCTGTCTGCTATTTTGACAACCATGACATCTCCTATCATCCGGCAATACCCCTCATGTGGATAACAGGGCATTTGCTGCACCTCGTCTAACTCTTTATATGTCGCCAAAATATCATCATCCTCTATCCCATTGATCAAGCTTCCCATACTCCGCCAGAAATTATATGTGGTTTTCGGATAAGTCGTCGCTACCCTTCTATGCCCGTTTATGTTCCTTGTATCACCTCTATAAACTTCAATATTATCATTTTCAGTAAACTCTCCTATGACAGCAATGGGCGTCACACCAATTTCATACCCCTCATATGTCTCAATGTCATCCAAAACTCTCGTCATGATGCTGATACTTCTGTCATATGCCGCTCTGTCATACATAAAAGCGATATTACTGTATTGGATATTACGTACAAGCAGAAAAATACATATTATCCCCGTAAGATACCGCATGGGTTTCCTGACCGGAATATCCCCGAGGCTATCAACGATCATGATCCCGATAGGGAAAAGCAGATACAGGGCGTATGAGCTTCTCAAAACAATATTTTCTCCCTGTATGACACCAGTAAAATTACACCATATCGGCAATGTCATGCAAATCAAAACAGCGCCAATGCTATTATGAATTTTTAATTTTTTCTGCTTCAATAAAAGAATAAACCCTGCCATCACAATCAACAGCAGCACCCCGTGTAATGTACAAATAATCTTGCCAAAATGTCTGCTGCCCCACAACAAAAAAGGACACTATATTACTATATGCTTTTATAATATTCTGAAAAATCATTTGCACCGACAATTCTGTCAAACGTCCCATGCCGTTAGATCCGCTTGTAGAGGTTGTGTGCCATACTGTCAACATGATCTTATAAAGCAGCAGATAACCTGCTGCACCAATTGCCATCATCAACCCCATAGAGACTGCGCTGCGTACTTCCTCTTTCCAAGACGTATCCGCCAATACTTTCTGTAATAATACAACCGCGCACAGAACGATCGTCACGCTGATGTATGCCTGATAAAGTCCCATGGATAATACAATACACACCGCTCCCAAAATAAGGTTCCACGGGTGCCTGACATGCAGCCAGCACCATACGGATAAGCAGGAAAGAAATAGGGCAATCATACAGCAGTCATATATGTATATAAAAATTCCGCACAGCTCGGTCACGGAGAGATTAGCCATTAAAAATCCGCATGCCAAAATCTCAAAGACAGGGCTTTCTATCTTTATCATATCCGCAATCAAATCGGCGCTCATTACCGCAAATACAGCACCAATCAGTCCTGCCAGCCACGGTGAAACCACATTGCCGCGCAAAGAAGCATAATACGGCTGTAAGAATCTGCCCAATTGCACTTCCCATTCTCCCGCCGACGAAAACATATGATTGACCGCATCATGCGCAGGCATATAATTCAAAAAAGAGTACCCGTTTGCACATAGAGTAATGATAGCCGTCCAAAGTAATAACTTCTTTTTCCGCGCATCCATTTTATAGGTCGTCACACCAGACAAATACTCCGATAATCTTTTCATTTCCCGCTATCCCATCTCACACACAAATCTTGATCCATTACAGTATACCCTTATATCGGTTTTCACACATTCCGACTTACAAAGATGTCAGAAAACTCCATCTTTCCGAAACGATCACGCACACATCCGACATGCCGGCATACTTAGCTTCATAAAATGTAATGTTATTCGATCTTAGCTTGTCCTTAAGCAGCTTGATCATATTCTGTTCGCCGACTCTCTCAAAATCATCGACCATGATCACGAAATCATCCTCTAAAATTGTCGGAATGTGTTCAATCACATCAACGCGGGAATATTGTCTATTCCCCCACGGTCCGTCTATTGACAGCAGCGCATATTTTTCCCTTCTACGACACTGGCAAAGTCCTCATACATATAAGTTTTTGCAATATGATCAGCCCCTCCCCCTGAGAAATCTGTCTCAACGATATTTCTGACATGAATTTTCATACGACTGTCCAAAGCACAATTCTTTTGAAAGAATTCAACCCAGTTCTTATCCTGTTCCACGATATCATAAGTCACATTCTCGTTTGCAGAGACATAATCAATCATGATTTTAGAACTCTGCCCAAGACCGCACTCCAATATACCGGACGGCTTGAATTCATTCAGCACTCTTGCAAGAACATACGCATAATTGTACCCAATCGCCCATCTTCCAAGGGATATGGACTTCTTTTTATACCATTCATAGCCGGCAACAGTATCTACAAAGACATCTCTCCATAGCATTTCCTGCGTCATTTTCAATTCTAAATCCTGTTTATCGTAATATTCTTTCGATCTGCTGACTAAAATATTTGTCTTATATATAAAATCCTTTATCTTATGAAAAAATCCCGCCATCTTTTCCTCCATCATACCAATATAGCTGAAAATCAAAATGTTCGTATTCCTTAAGAACCTCTGATACGTCTCATCCAGTTGCCGATCAATGCCCGTTTTTGTGCCATAGGGATTTTGGGATTACATAGCTGTCCGATACCAATACAGTATCCCAAAAGCGTGTGCCCCAATTTCTTCAATGGTTTTTTCAATCGCAAATAGAAAAAAAACAGCCACAATTTTTCTGACGATTTTAGAGATTTTCTGTTTAGCAGCATATACGCCACTTTCGCATGATATTTTATCGTAAAACCATTCCACATTTCATAATCAATATCATTTGGAAGATTCTTTTTTTCATACACGATAACCACACAATTACTGCGCGGTTGATAAGCAGCTATCCGTTTTCCGCCATATGCCTGATAATTCAAATCACACACAATAACCTGACGCAGCGCATTTAACTCCGTCGTAGCCTTATGCCATATGGAGTTCGGCAAAACACGGTAGACAAAACACGGTTCCGGATCGTAATAAATCAACCCCTGATGAGCAAGCCATGTCGTAATCAGCCAATCGGCAAATTCTTCATAATAAATATTTCGCGGGACATGATCCATCGCCTCTTTGCGAAAGACTCCCGCTGCCAAATGGATATATATCATATCCTTCAGCCATTGATATTTCCCTTTGACATAAGGAACGCATGTATATAATTCAAGCCTGCCCTCAGTCAATTTATACATGTTCCCGTAATATGCGATGCAGTCCCGGTTTTCATCCCTGTCCAGAAATTCTATTTTATGTTGGAAGTGATTCCGATCGCAAAAGTAGTCGTCCCCATCCAATATAGAGAGATATTCTCCCCGAGCCTCGTCAATAAGACGAAAAATGAGCCTGCTGTGTCTCCAATTGGAAAACTCCTTAATGCCTTCCGTCCTGTCCTGCACCAGTATCCTGATCTGCTCTTTTTCTCCGTATTTTCTTTTCAGCAGTTCCAAGGATCCGTCATTTGATCCATCGTCTCCAATCAAAATTTCATACGCAAAATCTATATTCTGATTCAGGATCGATTCAACAGCCTCCTCGATCCATTCTATTTGATTATAATTCGTAATCAAGCAGGACAGTTTGATCTGAGGGCTTCCTCCGCTCATTTTGGTCTTATCCTTTCATTAAGTATACAGCTCGCTAAAAACTTCCGCTTTATCTCTCTCTATGATCTTCCCTTCTACCACCTCATAAATATGATCACAGTTTCTAATCGTGGTAAGCCTGTGCGCAACAATGACCAGCGTCTTTTTCCCCTGCAGGGATTCTATTGCATCCATCAGCGAATGCTCCGTCTCATTATCCAATGCTGCGGTCGCCTCGTCTAAAATCAAGATATCCGGGTTCATATACAAAGCTCTTGCAATGGCAACCCTCTGTCTCTGTCCCCCCGAAAACTTAATGCCGCGATCGCCCACCTGCGTCTCCAGCCCATTTGGCAGTTTCTTTACAAATTCAGATAATTGAGCCATTTCGAGAGCATTCCAGACTCTTGCATCATCGATCTGTCCTTCCGGGATTCCAAACGCAATATTTTTTCGTATGCTTGAATCTGTCAAATATACGCTCTGCGGTACATATCCAACGTTTCGATTCCATTCTATTCCCAGTTTCTGAATATCTTCTCCATCCATAGTGATGCTGCCCTGCTCAGGAATCAGCAATCCCAAAAGAACATCGACCATAGTGGATTTCCCCGCTCCCGACGGACCGATCAAACCAATGGAAGTTTTCGCCTTGATCGTAAAATTCATGTCTTTCAGGATATATTTTTCAGTATTGGGATAACGATAGGAGACATTGTTAAACTTGATTTCCTCCTTAAAGTCAATATTCTCCTCCAATTCCCCATTATCCTGCAGTGCTGCTTGAGCACCCTCTGTTTTTTCCTCTTTTATCTGCTTTATATTTTCATACGCCGCATTAAAAGACGGCATACGTCCCCTGATCGTATTCAATGTACTGCTGACAGCAGCTATACTCGGGAAAATCCGAAAAGCAGAAACCGCAACTACCGATAGGGATGATAACATTTCCTGCGGCACCCCTCCGGCCCGTGTCTGAAAAGCAATGGCCAGCAGCAGACCACTAATGCATATCATTTCAATAATATATCCCGGCGTCAGGGTCGACATATCAATTTTAATACTCGCCTTTATGTGATCATTCATGGTATCACGATATCTTTTGATATAATAATCCTGTCTGCGGGTAACCTGGATCTCTTTGTTTCCATGTATCGCTTCCAAGGAAACCTGGTAATTCTCCCGCTCGGCGATCCGCAAAAGTACGCCGTATTTCCGAAGCGATTTCTTGTAAAATAACTGAATCGCAAGTACGCTTACTACTGCGAGCACAACAAGTACGGTCGCTATGGAAGGGGTCTTCATAAACATATAAACACTGATTGCCGCCATTGTCATCGCTTTCGTGACCAAATTAAAAATACCGCTTAAAATAACATTTATAGAATTTATATCATTTGTAATACCCTGTATCAGTTTACTGGTATTATTATTGACAAAAAAAATGTATCCCCGTTTCATATAGGATTGCATAACAACGCTGCCCAGTTCCCGCTTTATCTTGTATGTATATTTGCGAACCAGCCATGTATGAAAAATAAAATACATATTTTTAACGACATACAATATGATAACTTCACCGCAAACCACCAAAATCAGCGTCTGCGTTTCCTGAATGTGAAAAATACTGACGAAGGGTCTCAGATACCATTTATTCTCCAGCCCCTCAGGCGTCATCAGTCCCTCGATGATCGGAAGGATGGCAGATATGCCAAGAGTCTCCATAAATGCGGCAAATATGGTACAGATCAAAATCATACCGCCGTACAATTTCTGCTGTCCGGACAGAATCACGTTAAATTTATGAGCCAAATCCTTGATCTTCTCAATTTCATGCTTCATAACAGGAACTCCATTCGCACGCTCCGTGCTTTTCCTCATTATAGGCTAACTTCTGAAAGTTTATACCCCTTCGTTTGATCACTTCCCGATAACAGGCTTATTATACCATACAATAATTTGTAAAACACTATCTAATTTGTCTTTGATTCCTTTTTAGGATTTTGGGGATCAGCAGCTTTCTAACCCCCAAAACAACCGTCATACCGCATATACATGCAACAAGTATCCAGATACAGCAAGCCGGGAACGTATGAATATACGGTTCCAACAAATAAAAGACAAATTTTGTTTCATGTCTGCATATTTGTTCAAACAGAAAAATTCCAAACGTTGCTTTTCCCATCTCCGCAATGATATCGCACAGCTTTCCATTCAACTCATGATTCGTAAACCACATTTTTACCCTATAATAAACCGTAATCGAAGGAATGAAAATCAAAGTCTTAAAGAAAGTTTGACTGGGAACGTCTCCCCATTCCCCGGTCAACGTACACTTATAGTTTGTTAGCAAGCCACAAACAGTAATTACCGCAACACTCATACCGCTTAAAATCAAAAGCTTTTTTAACGTAAAATCTTCTTTTTTCATGCGCTGATCCAGATAAAATCCCATAAGCGGATAAAAAACAGTGTCCGATGAAATAAAGAAAGAGAAATTACTGTTATGTTCTGCATTTCCCTGCCAAATCAAAAAGTCTAAAATCGGCAGCATTTTAATGATACCAAACATGAAAAACATCCATTTATATTCTTGATCCGTCATTGCTTTTGCCAATTTCCTAAGCAACGGCAGCATGAGAATAAATGCCAGGTAGGCATATAAATACCAATACGCCACAGTTAAGTCTTTGGTATATAATTGCGTGAAAAATTTTTGTATGGACACTTTTTCTGAATCTAAGCGCAGACATTGATACAGGTAGGCGATAAAAGAACCCATTAACAATATAAGAAAATATTTGAAAAATCTCTTACACAATAGATCCTTGTATGATTCCTCTTTCCCAAGCAAAAGCGCACCGGAAGCCATAAAAAACAGAGGAACCGCAATCTTAATAAAAATGGAACAAAACAGGTATACAGGGTACCAATTTGAGCCCTGCGTAATGGTAAACAGAAGATATCCCTTCTCATAGGTATGATTGAACATTACCATATAAATAGCTATTATTTTCAAGAAATCAATATATACCTTCCTTTTTTTATCAATCTCCCCCATTGCTGCTCCTTTTCAACCCTGTATGTCATATCCGGTAAAACTTCCAACCATCAAATTCTCGCTATCATTTATTCAATACCTGATACATGCGGTCAAACGACTTATCCGCATCAAATTCCTCCTGCCATTTTCTGTACGCCGCCGCTTTCGCTTTCTGCAAATCAGACTCCTCCAGTGTCAAAATCCTCTGTATTGCTGAGGCAACCTCTCCTTGGTCAGGATCCGCAGACAGTAAAATGCCATTGTCTGCAATCATCTCCGTAATACCGCCCACAGCCGTTCCAATAACGGGAACCCCATATGACATGGCTTCCTGTATGGAAACCGGACAGCCGCCCTCTGTTTCAGACGTCGTAATGAAGCAGTCCACTTGATTCTGCTCATAATACGCCCTGACATCCTCGACATAACCGGTAAATGTATATCGTATATTACCCTGATCGCCGAGTTTTTGCTCTGCATATTCCTGCAGCTTTTGCCTCTCACTTCCATCGCCAATGTGTGTCCAATGAATTTTTAACGCATTGATCTGTGCAAGCCCGTCAACGATCAACTGTATCCGTTTCAGCGGAATCATGTTGGAACAACTCAAAAGTTCCCGTTCTTCCTCCTGCCCTGCAGGCATCTGCCGCTTCGGCGCTTCGATCCCCAGCTTACAGACATGCAGTCTGCTGCTGTCTGTGCTGCTGTCTTTTACATGAATCTTATAGTATTGTGCCCCATACGCACACGCAAAAACAATAGCGTCCAATCTCGTTTCCATCTGATGCCGAAACGGCTGCCTTCCGCCCGGTATCCTCTCATGATAGAGATCGACCCCATGTGTTCTTGTGATCACGCGGATATTAGACTGTCTGTTTTTTTCACGGATCATACTGTAGCAAAAATATGTGTACCAGAACGAATAATAGATAAAAGGTTCTTCTCCAGAAAAAACACCGCTTTTGCGCAGTTTTTTCTGATCGCCCCGGGCCTGCGCATAAAAAGCCAAAGACTGATAAAATCTTTCTCCTTTATTACATTTGCCTTTCAGAATTTCCCTTAATTCCACTCTCCCATCCCGATCCGCAAACATCGAAATAAGCGCCTTTATTTTATCGAACAGAGAAAGCTGTGGTCTCCCAAGACATACGACTTTAACGTCCCCCGGCAGTTCTGCGCAAATATCTTCTTCCATCTGCTCTCGGTTTGCATGGGAAACGATCGTAATATCAAAATGCTGCCTGAGTCTCTCTATCTCCGGCAGAATAAAAGTTTTCTCGCCTCTCCCGTAAGGAAAACTCTCTGTCGCCAAAATCAGCTTTCTCATCGGCCTCTTACCTTTCCAAGCGCTATGGTGAGCTTCCTGAATAGCAGGGACAGCCCCAGAGACCCTCCTGCTGCTGCCGGCACTACCAAACATCCGATCCAATCAGACCGCATGATCACACAAAGCGCCATCAGCATCACTGTCATAAAGATAAGCGCGCACGCCAAAATGTTTTTATAGGAAATATTTTGGGCAATTTCCTGTTGTTTCTTCCTTGTGTTGTTGTAGATCTGCCATTGGCGCTCTATATATTCTTTGTAATAAGGGCTGTCTGCGGCATACTGCCACCACACACTGTAACCCGGAACCAAAAAGACGGGATTCCATGGTTTGCTGTAGTCCCCATAGGAAGAAAAGTGGATGATCTTCGCTGTTTTCTCACACGCAGCCACATAATCGTAGCCGAGTTCTTCCATGTATCTCTCATTTTCATCTATGCAGGCAATGCGTGCCGCAATATACTTGATCTTACCGCAAAACAATAAGCCAAAAGTCAGTTCCATCATAGAGTTGCCCGACTCTTTTCGAATCCTGTCGTCCGTATTTAAAATATCTTCAAGCGAAAAGTCTTCCCGAATCTTTTTCACATCATACAACGACAAGACAAACGTCAGACAGTCTCCGCCGATCTTCTTCATATAATCCCGATGATTTTGAGGCTTATGCTCCGGCCCGGGGCAAATCACATAGTTTCCATCAAAATCAGTATGATAAATTTCCGAAAGATCCCCCACAATGACGGTATCCGATTCAATCGCAATGATCCTGTCTACGTCTTCCGGAAGCAGCTCATGGAACATCCAATAACTGGACATCGCGCCCACCGCCCAGTGATCGTTGGGACCGAAATGAATATGTTTGCCCGCCTCCTCCTCATCAAACCGCAGAATGATGATATGATGCCCATAAATCCGCGCCAGCTCATTCTCATATAGTAAGTCAGAATCTTCCAGATCCTCGGATACGATATACAAATATATTTCAGAGTTCTGATTTTTCTCAAACAACGACTTGATTGCCACATACGCATATTTATAATTCTTTTTGCCCGTGGTCAAATATACATTCATTCGTGCCCGCATATAGTTACCCGTTTCACCCCTGTTTTCTCGCATGCCCGCTCTCACTGAAACTGTTTTTGTTATGATACAGCCCGTTATTAATGAGGCAATAGTCCTCCCACTCCTCCTCAAACCATGCCTTGCGCATCACCCGCGCAATAAAGGTAATATTGGAATATCCACAGACGATTCCCGCGCAATGCGTCAGCGTATACTGATCCCGCAGCACCTCGAGTCCAAGTCTGTAGTGGTGGTTTTTCCGGTCCGATTTACTGAATGCTATAGATTCGCCGCTGCCGTCGTCTCTGTAAGTGTCTCCATACACCTTAACTGCCTCGCCAAATTCTTTTTGGAACCGTTCCACCACGGCATTTTCATCGGTCGCAAGGAAAATCTGTTCATAGTCCTTCGTATCCAACAGTTCCCTGACCTTCTCGATCTCCTGCTCCACCTGCACCGGTACAGGATGGTTGTTATACCCTTTATTAAAATCGGTTCCCCTGTAATGTACCGCTATGGTCTTCTTATCCCCTAACAGCTTGTCATACTCGTCCTTCAGATATTTTTCCGCCTCGTCATTGTAACGGATGTATTTCCGAAGCATCCTCGCCATAGCGTCTATATAGTCTTGGGACACATCATAGCTGACTGCCCCGTAAAGCGCCTTTACCTGACTGCAATGCCACGTCTCCTGATCCAGCACATAAGCCGCCTTCGCAATAGACATCACCTCCGAAGCCGGTTTGAAATAATGCAGGAAAGCATTCTTTTCCCCGCGGATACCTTCGGGCTCATAATAAACATAATTCTCACCCCAATAAATATAAGGCACCAGCCCTCTGTCATCGGCATAATGAAGCTTGATCAGCGTCATCCCGAGCTCCGCAAAAAAGCCAATGCCATTCCCGGTTTCCCCGGCATTGTACACGATACGTCCCTGATATTCATCTCCATAATGATGCAGTTCCAAAAAATCAGGACTATGATATCCGTTTAACACCATATTCCTGAAATCTGCCTTACCGCTGTGCAGTCTGCATCGGTTCCAAAATACAAGCTTTTCCGATTTTTTCAAAAAATCCATGACACCCATAAACTACTGTTCCTTCCAAAATGTCGACTACCTTGCCACCGCCTCTGTTTCCACCACTAAACTCCAATGTCGTAAATCTCCGACACAGCCTGCTCCCACTCGCCTCTTTCCCGCAGCAGGTGCTCGATGATATCCCGCACTGCGCCGCAGCCGCCCTTCACCGTCGATACATAGTCCGCCCGCGCCTTCACCTCCGCGCAGGCATCCTCAGGACAACCGACAAAACTGCAAAGTTTCATGGGCGGCAGATCGTTGAGGTCGTCCCCGAGATAGCCGATCTCCTCCCTGCCGATCTGATGTTCCTCCCGAAACTGTGACAAATATGCGACCTTATCCTTACAATTCTGCACCAGGAAATCCACCTTCATCTCCTTCATCCGCCTGGTGGTTGCCGCGCATTCTCTGCCGGTCAGCACCAGAATTTGGATGCCCACCCGCTTCGCGGCAAAAAAACCTGCTCCATCCTTCGTACAGAATTTTTTTAATTCATTGCCATGTTCGTCATAATAGATGCCCGCATCCGTCATGGTACCGTCCACGTCAATGACGAGATATTTGATCTTATGCCAATCTCTCACTGTCCTCTTTCCTTTCCACTCGCGCAGCGCTCACTGTCTGCCGTCCGGCGCCTCGCTCTGATAAAGGGATCTTGTCAGATAGCTCACCTTCATCTGCTTCTCCATCTGTGCCATGCACTCCCTGATGCGCTTATTCTCCTCAGATCCCTTTATGTGCTGGCTCGCCATATAGTCAGCGACATAATTTGCGCCGCCGTTTTCTTTATAACCGTCAAAGCCGGCCAGCACTGCCTCTGACACTTCCAGTTTTTTTAAGAGCCGCAAAAGCAGGATCACGCTGTTATCAAAAGACCCCGCCTCATCAAAATGCAGATCCGTATAGTTGACGATCATGGGCTTTCTGCCGCCTGTATCTTCTTCCGCACACATCTCCAGAAGATTGGAGGTGACGATCAGTTCCGGTATTTCCCTTCTGCCAAGCACCATCTCAAAGCGCATGGCATTACAGCAAAAGACATAATCCGCTGCATAGGTATCCGGCACAAAATTTGCCGAGAGGATCACAGGCTGCTTGGTTTCAATATAGGAAGCTATCCGCTCCTTCTCACTGACGATGCTGGAACCGGGCGCCAGGATCAAACATGTTTTCCCCGCAAGCCGTGCCAAAAGCGCCTTTAACGTCTGCGCATCGTCAACCGCCTTATTCTGAAAATCCTGATATAAGCCTTCGATATAGGCCCCGTCATAGGCTGTTTTTTTCTGTTCTTCGATGCTGCCTAGGATCTGGTTGATCTGTTTTGCCCGCAGCCGCCCCTTATCAAGTAAAAATTCCGCATAGTTGCGATGAAGATTATATTTTGCAGAAAGCGCATAGGCCGTGTTATACCCCCAAGGCTCGATCTGCTTGAGGCGCGCGATATGGTCGTCGATTCCGTCCAGCACAGGGTTTACGTCATAATGTCCCGCATGGCGCTTATTCATGTAATCCATGATCAGTTCCATGCACAGATTTCCCGGCGAGCGTCCCATGCCCAGCATGGAAGCGTCGATCACGCACTCTCTGCCGCTGGCCTTCATGCCGATAAAGTCCTGCGCCAGCGAGTAGGACAACGCCAGGTTTTCGTGCAGATGCAGACCGATCACGATCTCTTTTCGCAGATTGTGTTCAATCAGGGAATAGATGCGCTGTAAGTCGTCCTTCATCATGGAACCGAAGGTGTCCACGATGGAGAACGCATAGGGCTGTATCTCATTGATTTTTTGCAGAAGCTTTAAGATCATCTCATCCGAATAGCCCATGATATTGATGGGATTGGCAAAGACTTTATAACCCTTTTCCTTTACCTTGCGGATGTATGCCAGTCCCTCGTCAATATCGTAATCATGAAAGGTCACGCGCAGCGCGTCGATCGTATTTCCGTCATACGGTTCAAGCTTATCGATACTGTATTTGTTGTGTAAAGACATGGCGGTAAATTGGGTATTGCCGCGGTTTTCCGGCAGGATACGCGCGATTTCCGCACAGTTGTTGTAAAGAGCTTTGTCAGGCTCATAGTCGCAGTCCCGTAAAAAGCCCACTTCAATATAGTCCACCCCGGACTCTATGAGTTTCGTCAGGATGTCCTTGATCGTGTATTCCCCAAATTTCCAGTCATTGATGTACCCGCCGTCGCGAAGGGTACAGTCTAACAGTTTGATTCCCATATCTTCCTGCCTTTTCTAAAATCACTACACCGTGGGATTCGGATCCTTCATGGCATAGAGCGCCTTTGCCATCTCATAGTCATAGAGATCGTCGATATCCGCCGCCTCGCGCTTATTGATGACAAGCTGATAATACTTCGGTCCGTAATTATAGTGCCACTCCCTCACCTTCTCGGTGGGCGCCAGATCGATGCCGTTCGTAAAGTGATACATCATCGGCAGCTGCTCGGAGTTTTTATGCTCAAGTCCCATCTTGAAATTCAAAGGTCCGTTGTCGTCCATCAGGTAAGTCTGATAGGGAGATACCGTGATCAGGGAATCATACCCCTCTTTCAACTTTTCAAAATAAGTTTTGATCGCCTTCTCATACAGATAGGGCTCCACGCAGGGAGAGGTCGCGCAGGCGTACAAGAGATGGTCTCCCTCTATCGTATCGCACAGGTACTCCAAAAACATACCAAAAGGTACGGATTCGTTCGCGTACTGCTCCGGCCGTTTGATTGCTTTCACGCCGCATTTTTCTCCAATGGCCAGCATCTCGTCCGAGTCGGAGGAGACGATGATCTCGTGCAGCCCCTTCACCTGTTTTAACTGTTCGATCTTATGCTGCAATAAATTGGAGTTCCCAAAGGGTAAAATATTTTTGTTGGGAAGTCTTGTGCTGTTGCCTTTTACCGGTACTACCGCTGTGATTTTGTCGCTCATCTTTTCTCCTCCATGCCGGAGCTGTTTATGCGAAGGCACGCGCTGAGAATTTCAAATTCTCAGCTGCGATCCCGAGTTTGTGGCTCCGGCACAAACTCGCGGTTGAAAAATCAGCACATCAGTGTGATTTTTCAACCTGTCCTCCATCCTACTTAACTGTTCTGTCCAACTGTGCCGCGATCCTCTGTATGATCGATCGGATTTCTTCTTCGTTTGTGCTCTCTATCGCAAAGCGCTTATTTCGCTCCATCTTTTCCCGCCGCAGCGCCCGCTGTCCCTCGATCCAGTGCCAGTGGATGTGCTCGTTAGCCAGGATATCCTTGTATTTATCATAAAACCAATCCCACTGCTGCAGCCTTTTCTGCATACGGACCATGGGCGGCTGCTTGGTCCGATAAGAGGCAAGCTGCTCTTTCGTGAGGTTATAGGAAGGATCCTTGTAGACCTCCTCCGCCATATCGGCGAGTTTTTTATAACTTGGCTCCTTCTCGTCCACCAGATAGATCTCGTTGATCGCGCTTTTATCTATGGGAAACACGGGATCTTTTTCATCCACCGTGCAGGCAAAAGCTTCGTAATCCGTAATTTTTCTGCCCTGGCTGACAAGTTTCAGTTCAAAGCCGTCCGTGACCGCAAGCGGAAAGAGCAGATGGCACATACGCCCTGCAAAATAGGCTTCCACAATGGTGGAACTGTTTCCCGTGTAGACGATATCGCTGGCGATGATCCACTGCTTTACGGATTTATCGCTGATCACCTTAAAGTTATCATGGCGCTTCGCCACCTCGGACATATGCACACCGATGTGCCCGGGATGGGGTCTGTATATGACAATAATATCATTTCTTTCTCCGCAAAGCCGTTCCATCCACTCCAGAATGATCTTCTCGGAACGCATCATAAATTCATAATAATCCCGCCAATCATCCCCATGCTTTTTACACATACCGGAAATGTAATCCTCAGAGAGATTGTCCGCGTAGAAAGGAGAGGCAAACAGCAGCACCTTTTTATCCGTCGGCAGACCATACTCCGCAAAAAGAGTCTCCCTGTCCTGATAATAACCCTTTAACTCATCCCGCAAAAAATCCATGCCAATATGCCCCACCACCTTGACATTGCGGGGATCCATATGCGCCGCCTCTAACAGCCTCCTGCGGTTCGCTTCTCCCCAGGAAACTCTCACAACCTCTCTGCCGATGCCGGTGTAATTCTTAAAAACGCCTGCGCGCTCATCCTTGGGATAGACGATGTTTTCCCACTGCATATCGATGACTTTATCAAAGGAAACAAAGTCCTTTGTGTGCCATTCCAGAGAGGCATTCTGATAACAGGCCATCGTCATCACCACCTTGGCATGATAGATGGGTTTGACAGCCTCAAGCGCCTCCTCGTCCTCGATGTGCTTGATCAACACCTTGTAGCCTCTCTTTTCCAGCTCATATTTGATCAGACACATATTTTCCAGTTCTCGTACCTTATGTTCATAGATAATGAGAAAATCTACTTCCTGCACATTTTTGCTCATGCGGTCATCCCTCTCCAAAAAATAAATGCAGCCCACTCAGGACCGTGAGCGCCTGGGTCTTCTCCGAAAAATTTCCCTCTATAAACAGCTGTTTGACATCGTCCCTGAGTCGATCCGATAACAGACGGCTGCCGATCCGCTGCCCAAACATGGCTTCAAAATATTTTCTGACATTTGCGTCATTTTTATACCAGTAATCCGTGGGATTCATGGAAACCCGCTCAGGCTGGTGGGTCACTTTCCGCAGACATCCTTCCGCCAGCTTTCCCGTGGTCCGAACCTTGCGCTTAAAGATCTGGCTTTCCTTTGGTTTCACGCCCCATTTTTCCCAGACAAATTCCGCTGCCTGCGGATACTTTTTCGCGATCCATTTGAGATAGATATGATGCCCTTTCCGATATTCAAAGGGTATCGTCATCACCGCTTCCAGAAAATCCACATCCAGAAATGCGGATCCCGTCTCCACATAATGATGGCGGATCAGATAGGAACTCTGCGCCCCCAAAATCCCCCTCGTCATCAGCGCAAAGCTCTCCTGATTCCGATAATCGGATAAGATCGTCTCGTCAAAATCATACTGCAGCCGATTGGAATACTGATGCAATCCAAACGCCGGCGCCCTGTCGTTTAATGCCCTGTCATGATAAAAGGTGGACAGGATCGCGTCCCCCACCATACCTGTATGCTCGATGCCGAACCGCTCCGTATTGAGCGCCTGCAGCAGCCTGTTGCCGCCGGTCATGCCAAGGCAGATCGCCGCCCCGTTATTTTTCAGAGTCATCTCGTCCACATCGTACATCCATGTCAGATCGTCGAGCGGCTTGTGGAGATATTCATGTTTTAAGGCGGCGGCAACCTGCTCCGATATTGTCTGATCCAGATAACCGAGCCTGCCGTATGCCACATTGAGCTGTTCGGTATAACCAAGGTCGTGGGCTATCCACGTCACCATCCGACTGTCCAGTCCGCCGCTCAAATCCACGAGATGCCGATAACCATACTCCCTGTCTTTGGCAAATTCCCTGTCTACCGCCTGCCTGAAAGCGCTGTCAATGCGCTCGACTGCCTCGTCTTCGCTCATCTCCTCCCGTCCGCAGGGAAGTTCATAGTAGCGGTACAGACTAACGCTGCCGCCTGCGATCTCTGCATAATATCCGGGAAGCAGTCTGCGGATCTGCGTCACAAAAGTGCTGTCATCCAACATATATCCGCAGGTCAGCATATACTGCGCAGCGCGCTCGTCAAAGTCATAAGCGATGCCGTTTTCCCGCAGCACGCGCACCATATATTCCAAGTGGTCAGAGAGGATCCAACCATCTTTCTCGCAATAATAATAGACGGCTTTATTCGATACCTGATCTGTATAGACCGTGATCCGATCCGTCTCCTTTTCATAATGATAACCGCAAAAAGCGCCCCGCAGTTTTGACAAATGTTTTTTTCTGTCCTCCCGCAGGGAAAAGGCGAAGGAATCCGTCCACTCGTGATAGCCCTCCGGACGAATGAAGTCTTCTCTGTGATACACATAACCGTCTAAAAAGCAGACCTGTTCCGTATCGGAGAAAAAGATCTGATCTGCCGGAAACTTGTTCAGCAAATTCCGATACTGCACACAGACGCCCAGATCCATGTACTCCCCCAAACAGGTGATTTTCAGATTCCGACTGGCGGCAAGCCAGCCCCGCAACTGTATTTTTTCGTCCATATCCTTATCTTTTCCGTTTTCCCAATTCTCACTCTACAGCCTTTTTCAAACTTCCGCACACCGCCTCGATCTCCGCCTCCTGCAGATAGGGATGAAACGGCAGGGAAAGACATCTTTCGCAGATATACTCTGTATTCTGACAGGGTACTGCGTCGACTGGATTTTCTGCAAACGCTTCCTGTCTGTGCATCGGTTTTTTATAATACACGGCGCTGGGGATCCCGTCTGCCCTCATCTGCGCAATCACCTGTTCACGCTCCTCTTTGCTCTTTAGGCAGATCGTGTATTGTGCCCAGGCCGAGCGCATACTTCCCAAATCAGCGGGGATTTTAACAATGTCCTTAAGACGCTTGCTGTACTCTTTTGCGATTTTCCCGCACGCTTCCAGTTCTTCTTCCAGAAAACCTGTTTTTTGCAGCAGCACCGCCGCCTGTATCGTATCCAGTCTGGAATTCATGCCAATGCGCACATTGTCATATTTATCGCTGCCTTTACCGTGCACACGCAGAGACATAAGCCTCTTTGCCCATTCTTCGTTGTCCGTAAAGACCGCGCCGCCGTCTCCGTAACAGCCCAAAGGCTTAGACGGAAAAAAGGAGGTGGCGCTGATATCGCCGAAACTGCACGCCTTCCTGCCGTCCGCCATGCCGCCGAATCCCTGCGCCCCATCCTCTAAAAGCAAAAGTCCATACTGATCCGTGATCTGCCGTATCGCCTGATAATCCGCAGGCCGCCCGAACAGATCGACCGCCACGACCACTCTCGGCCGCAGATCCGTATTTTGAATCACATATTCGATGGCACTTCGCAGGCTGTCTGCGCTGATATTATAAGTGTCTTTATCCACATCGACAAAAACAGGTGTTGCTCCCGTCAGCGGTACCACTTCCCCACTGGAAAAGAACGTGAAATCCGGCACGAAAACCGCATCTTTCTTTCCGATCTCCCATGCCATCAGCGCAAGCTGCAGGGCGTCCGTCCCGTTTGCACAGGTAATACAGTACTTTGTATCGGTATACTGCGCCAGTTCTTTCTCCAGAGAAACGACCTGCTGACCCATAATAAAGTGGGTGCAGTCAACCACTTCCTGAATTGCGGCATCTATCTGTTCTTTATGAAGCTGATACTGTCTTTTTAAATCACGAAATTCCATTGTCCTGCGTCCTTCCAATCCGCCGCAGTCCCATCATACCGACCGGGGGTTCCGCCTGCGGCACATCTGCCTTGCCTTTCATGACTGATCAAATCTTCCCTGAAACCGTATGGTATCACAATCTGTCAGCGGAAACTTCACCATCTCGCCCGTAGCCGCAGACTGATAAATGGCAAGCACCAACTCCAGCGCCCGCTTGCCTGCAAGAGCATCCACATAAGGCTGCGTATCCGTCTCAATGGCATGAATCACATTTTCATAGAGAGGCGTGTGTCCATAGCCGTACACGTTGGGGGGATTCTCATGAAACTGCGCTTTGACCTGTGCCGGATTATCGAGCATATCGGAAAAATTCCATTCCTCAATGACGTTCACCGACACGCCCCCTGCCTTGACCGTTCCCTTTTCTCCAAACAGATACAGGGTCTCTTCCAGATTCTTCGGATAGATATTCGTTGTGCCCTCCACGATTCCGTAAGCCCCATTCGTAAATTTGATCAGGGCGATGCCAAGATCCTCCGCCTCGATATAATCGTGGTGCAGCCGATCCGTCATACCCACGACGCAGTCGATCTCATCACCCATCATCCAGCGCAGCAAATCAATGTTGTGAATGCACTGATTCATCAGCGCACCGCCGTCCTGCTCCCAGGTTCCGCGCCACTTTGCCCGCGAATAATACTCATAGTCCCTGGCCCATCGGATGTGGGCCGTTCCGTGGAACATCCTGCCGAAACGCTCCATTTCCACCGCTTCCCGTATTTTCTGAATCGACTTATTGAAACGGTTCTGATGGCAGGCGCAGACCTTAAGGTTTTCTCTTTGGGCCGTTTCTATGATCTTGTCTGCGTCAGCTAACGAGAGGGCGATCGGCTTTTCAATGATCAGATTCGCATGTCCGAGCGTCATGCAGTCAAGCGCGATCTGCGCATGCTTCCCGCTCTCCGTGGCGATCGCCACAAGCTCCGGCTTCTCTTTTGCCAGCATCTCCTTATAATCCAGATAGCTGTGCACGGTATCCGGCAGTCTGAACTTCAACCGCTTGTCCTTCATGTTATGTTCTTCCAAATCGCAGATTGCAACGATCTCCAGATTGTTTTTCTGTGCCGCCACAATATGGTTGGGGGATATCCTGCCACAACCGATCAACGCATATTTCATACTCAGATCATTCCTCTCTCTTTCAGTTTCTGCACCATCTTTTCCGCCGCGTGGCCGTCGCCGTAATGTTTGGGCCGCTCCGGCAGCGCGACACGCTCCGCCTGCTTCGCAAACCGCAGCGCCTCCTCCACGCTCTCCTCATCTTGCGGGTTAAACTTGTGCATCCACTGATCTTTCACCAGATCATCCCATAAATCCATTTCCAACATAAACAGGCACTTTGCCCCCGCAAAAGACGATTCCTTTGACAGACCGCCCGAATCCGTAAGAATCAGTCTTGCCCTGTTCATAAGCCTTACCATCTCCGTATAGCCTACCGGTTCTATGATTTCCAGATGAGCGATTTTCTCCGCTTTCTCCCACAACCCGTATTCCGCAAGGCATTTTCTGGTGCGCGGATGCAGCGGACAAACGATCTTGCCTTCCAGCCGCTCCACCACTTGCAGAATGCTCTCCATCCGCTCCCTGCTGCAGGTATTTTCCTGCCTGTGCCACGTCATGACAATGATTTCTTCATGCGGATCAGGCTGCTGTATGCCATCTGCGATGGAAAGGTAGGTGTCATACATGATATCGCCCGTCACATACGCTGCCTGTCCCAGCCCTTCCCGCTCCAGGTTCTGAAGCGATATCGTGTCCGGACAAAACAGGATCTTAGACAAATGATCCGTGACGATGCGGTTGCATTCCTCAGGATTTTCCTGATCATGCGTCCGCGGTCCCGCCTCCACATGCGCAATGGGAATGCACAGTTTTGCCGCGACTATGGCCCCCGCCAGCGTTGTGTTCGTATCGCCGTAGAGAACGAGCAGTTTCGGTCTGTCAGCAAGCAGTTCCTCCTCGAGACCGACCATGATCTTTGCCGTCATCTGCGCATGACTGCCGCCTCCCGCGGACAGATTGACGCGCGGCGCCGGTATCCCAAGCTCCGCAAAAAACACATCGGACATATTCTCATCATAGTGCTGTCCGCTGTGGATGATACTCTGCTCATATCCCGCGTTCTCAAGTGCATGATAAAGCGGCGCCAGTTTGATAAACTGTGGTCTGTTTCCTACAATGTGTGTGATCATTTTTTCCCTCCATGCCGGAGCTTCTTTTTCGAAGGCACGCGTCGGGAATTTCAAATTCCCGACTGCGATTCCGAGTTTGTGGCTCTGACACAAACTCGCGGTTGAAAAATCAGCACATCAGTGTGATTTTTCAACCTGTCCTCCATTCCGGGGGTTCGATATAATCTATGACCGGTCTCATGACCGCCTCCATGCTCACGTGTTCTCTCGCAAACTCCCTGATCCTGTCAGACAGTTCCTTCTTGCTGCCCACCGAGCCCGTGATCCGCTGATACAATGTCACGATCTCCGTAATATCGACCGTACTCGCATCATTGGGAAATACCTTCGCATAAGGATAGTCCTGCGGAAGAACGTCTATCTCACAGCCCGTGACCAGCGGCATCCCTTTGGCAAGACATTCGCGGGATTTCAAGGCGCACAGTTTACCGTAAAATCCCAGCTTATACATGCCAAACGATACCAGCGCGATATCACTGTCATCGTAGAGCTCATCCAATTCCTTTCCCGACAGAGTCGGATAAAAGTGTACGTAATCTTCCAAATGATATCTGCCCGTCAGCTCCTGATAGAACGGTTTTTCCGGTCCGTCACCGACCAGCCGCAGCGTGACCTGATATTCGGGCGTTCCCTTCTCATAATACGCGTGAAGGCCTTTGATGATGCGCTCATACCCGTGATGTCGCTGCATGAATGCCACACCGATCAAATTGATCTGTCTGTCCGTAAACTTTCCTGCGACCTGTGAAACACCGTCAACATTAATACCGTTTGACGAATGAATCGTCGGGATCCCGAATATCTCCCGATCCTCCGTGTAGGTTGTGAAACGATCCACGTAGCGTTTCAGTTTCGGACGGTATAAAAGCTCCTTGATATAAAAAGGCCAGGCATTCCATTTTCCGAAATCGTCTCTGTCATAAGGGTAGGTAAACAGTTCGATGATGATCTTACAGTTTGGGAACCGCTCCTTTACCTTCTTCCAGAAGCGCAGGTAATCTCTGTCCGCAACCGTCCTCCTGACATACAGAAAATCAGGATCCTCCAACTGTGCCAGCACCGCCTGATAGTCCCAGGCAATGGAAGCCGTCGGAAACAACCCGAATATCCGCCGGATCAATGATCTGGCCTGCGCTTTTATCTCTATTTCCTGCATTTCAAAATATCTGCCAAACTCCTCCATCTGCATATCGATCTTTTTGCTGACGCCGATGGACTCCCGCCCCTGAAAATGGATATAATAACCTTTTTTCATCATAGCATACTCCCTTTTTCAATGCAAATGTATCATATCCTTCAAATGCTGCAGGAATTGGCTGTGCTCTATGGCAAAATTGCCTGTCACGGTCTGACCCTCTGCGACATCCTTCGTCACGACGCTGCCCAGGCTCACCCGCGCATGATCACCGATGCGAATCCGATTGGAAACCGTAGCATTGACGCCGATCCACGCATCGGCGCCGATATGCACATTACCCGCTATCACGGCGCCCTCGGCAATCAACGTCCTCTCTCCGATCACGCTGCCGTGTCCAATCTGCACCAGTGCGTCTATCTTCGCATCATCTTTGATATCCGTGGTATCCGTGGGCAGGATCCCCTTTGCGATATGCGTCAGTGAAAAAACCTCCACCCGGTCGCCAATCACCACCCGGCCTAAATCTTCCATACCCAGAATACGGTTGTCATTCGTTCCGGCAAAGGTAAAGGCTTTGCCCCCGATCACGGCCCCGCTTCGTATCACGCAGTCGTTTCCAATCGTCACATGATCGTAGATGGTAACGTTATCCTCTATGATGACCCGATCGCCGATCTCGACACTGTTTGCCGCAATACTTGCCCGCTTGCTGATCACACAGCCCTCCCCGATCTTATTCGGCGTTGTCGGGAGGCGATAGGCATCGTCTTTGCTCAATCCGTTATGAATCTTGTGAAAACTCTCTTTGGGAAATTCCGTGATAAACACACCCTTTACACTTGGCGGCAGCCTGTCCGCAAGTTTTTCGGTGCACAGCACACAGCTTGCAAAGGGGCTCATCTTATCTACGAATTTCGGATTCCCCATAAACGTCAAAAAAGGCACTTCCAAACTGCCGGTACAGTACTCCAGCGTCTGAAATGTTCCCTCTTTGAGCAGTCTGCCCTCTATACCCTTCGTCACATCGGATAATAACATACCCTTCATCCTTCCTCGCGATCCTCTCTTGCCGGCGCTTCTATTGTTTTGCTCTCTTTTGCCCGCCGCACTCCATAGCTCATACGGCAGATCAAAATTGCCAATGTTACCTTGATCATATAATAGATCGATTTCTTAAATGTAATAGAGCTCGTCCCGCCTTCTCTGGCGAGCATCTGCACAGGTATCTCCTTTACCCTTCCCAGGTGCATGATCGCCGACACGATCGCCTCCGGTTCCGGATAATCCATTGGATAATCCTTGCTGTAAATCTCGATAAACCTCCTGTTCACTGCCCGATAGCCGCTGGTCACATCCTTGATACGCTTTCCCGTCGTAATCAATATGAGGAAACTCAGGATATTGATTCCAGCCCTGCGGCTTACCGAACTCTGGAAACCTTCTTTTTCCAGAAACCGGGAACCAATGGTCACATCCGCTTCCCCCCGTCTGATCGGCTCCAGCAGCTTTTCCAGATAGGCGACGTCATGCTGCCCGTCTCCATCCATCTGCACGGCGATATCATAGCCATTCTTCCACGCATAAACATATCCCGCCTGCACCGCACCGCCGATTCCCATATTGATGGAAAGATCCAGATGGAGAAACCCCTCACTACGGCATAAATTTAGGGTGTCATCCGTTGAGCCGTCATTTACCACCAGATAATCGTACTGCGGCGCCTGTTCCATCATGTGCTTCACCACGCGCACGATATTATCTGCCTCATTATAGGCCGGTATGATGATCAATACGTTTTCTTTGCGTTCCATTTGAAATCCCCTTGCACGCTTCAGACGCGCACTCTTATTCGCCTCTTCTAAACCACTGTCCCAAGCGGGTGTCCCGCAGGCGGCAGTTCCACAATTCCCGCAACAGCACATAATACGCTATATAGAAAATGCCAAAATTATAGACCAGATACCGCTGCTGCCCGAAAAAAACCATGGATATGATCACGATCATAACCAGATTGCTTCCCAGCACAAGCGCCATAAATTCCGCGCACTGATTCTCGGCTTTCCGATCCGCATACCCCCATATCATCAAAGCAAGAGCAGACAAATATAAAAACAGCGTGACAAGGTGGCACAACAGATAAATCGGCTTGATCTGAAAGAAAACCGTGCAGATAAACGCCTGTGGAAGCATCATCAGCGTATGATATAAAAATCTGCCGAAGTGTTCCTTGAGCAGCGCCATCCCTATCGTCTGTAAACTGCGATTCCAAAAGGCATTGAAATCACCCTCCGTATATTGCAGATCATATTCCCGATAGTAATCCGTACCTGTATAGAAGGCAGTCTTTCCGACGCTCCCGATACCGCCCACGATATCCTTCCACATCCACAGCCCCTTTTGCGCATAAACGTATCGCTGTTTTTCTCCGTCAGTAGCGGCATACAGCGCCTGAAACAGCCCTCGCGTCGTATCATCCTCAAATAAGCTCACATCCGCTTCATCCGCCTCATACATCCCTCTGGAATAAATCAGTGAAGTGTACTGACTGGTCATGAGCGGCGGTTTCTCGGAAAACAGATTCTCTATCCGCTCCTGTATCGCCTGCTCGATTTCTTTCTGTTCTCTGTTTGCTCCTTCTTCGTCAACGCTGAAAGACTGATAATATTCGGGCTCCTGTACCCTCATGATAAACGCATTCACCTTTCTATTATCGATAACCAGCGAATGATACCGGTTTAATGACGATGCGGTAAGAGCCACGCCCAGCACGCCGATCAGCACGCACCCTGCCATACCGTCCAAAAAGCCAAGCCACTTTCTGCCTCCCTTTTCACATTTATGCCACGTCAGATACAAAAACAGGACGCCGCACACTCCAAAGAGGATTTGCAGCTGAGAACGCAGCATAGCCAGCAAAAACACCATCGCAAACGAGCCCGCCAGGATCGCGTAACTTTTTCGCCAGACTGCCCGCAGAAACAGAATCACCAGCAGATAATACAGGGAAAACGCCAGTCCTTCCGTAAGTATGGTCTGTGTCATCATTGCCTGCGGCATTTCCGTCGTATAGGTAAGCAGCGAAAGAAAAAAAATCAAGCCGCCTTCCCAATACTGCAGTGCAAACCGATTCCTGATCTCTCTGACAAATAGAAGGATACAAACCGCAGCAAGAAGCGCCTGCTCTATTATCACGATCCGCAAATATCCGTCACTGCCGAATATCCACTGATTCATCAACAGAAACAGCGGATAAACCGGCATTACTCCCTCATTGCGCTCTATCTTGGTATAAGAGCTGCTATCGTCAAACAACACCGGCTCTCTCGATCCGACAAACACAAAAATGAGAATGGCAAGCACAAACAAAGCCAGATAAAACAGGGTATCTGTCTGCCGTTTTTCCCATTGTGCCGTCCGCTCTTTTATACGCATTGCCATATTTTCCTTTACCTTTTACCGATTCGCTGTTTCCTCTGCAATACGCGCCCTGCCATACCTTCTCTTACAGTGATCCCGAATGCCCCTCCATGTTGCCTGCACCAGCGCCCATTTCCCGCGAAACAGCCACAGCAGACAGCAGATCGTCCTATTTATGCCATAATAGAACAGAAAAAGCGGGTATCTGCCCCGCAGATGCAGCCTGTTGCAAAGCAGCCAATTGCGGGCGATATAGTAAGCGCACAGCGGACTGTCCGCTCCTTTGGAGCTTGCCCCGACCTTATGGTACAACCGTGCCCGCGGACAATACCAGATATCAATTCCCATCTTTCGCAGGCGGAAACAGTATTCCGTATCCTCATAATACAAGAAAAACCGCTCGTCGAGAAGCCCCGATTTTTCAATGACTGCCCTTGGCAGCAGCAGGCAGCAGCCCGTGGCAAACCCGATCCGCCGCTCTTTGTCAAACTGCCCCGTATCTTTTTGATTCAGTCCGATATGCCGCACTTTGCGGACAATCGGCGATACTTCACCGCCGGCTGACCAGAGCACATCCCTTCTATCACTGTAATATATCTTCGGCGCAATCACGCAGTCCGGGTGCCGCATGGCACACTGCGCAAGCTCCGAGATCATATCAGGCTCGACCTCCGTGTCATTGTTAAGGAGCAGCACCGCTTCCGCTCCCCACTGTTTAGCAAGGCGGATGCCCTCATTATTGGCGCGGGAAAACCCGTAATTTTTGTTGAGCAGCGCGATCTGCACCCGCTCCTCCCCATGGTAGCACTTTTGCAGCATCTGCATCGAATCATCCGCAGACGCATTGTCCACCACGAAAATTTTCAACTCCCAAGCTCCCTCTCCCGAGAGAATGGAGTCGATGCACGCCTCGTTATACTGTTTCCCGTTATAGTTTACCAAAATAACTGCCAGTTTCATACGCGATACATCCCATCCGCCGCCTGCCCACGGCACTGCAAGCCTATCATGCAAAGATTTCCGACAAAAGGCCATAATATTTTTCTGTCAGCTTCAACTGATCATAAGCAGAGAAATCCATCTCTTTGATACGGTCCACAGGCGCCTGCATGACGCGGATCCACTCCTCCACATCGTACGGGTCTGCAACATAATTTGCCTTGCCCTGCGTCACTTCGGGAATACATGCCCGATCCGTGGTAATGACAATGCTCCCCAACAGCATTGCCTCGATCGGCGGCATCCCAAAGCCTTCAAACACACTCGGAAAAAGGAACGCCCTGCTGTGCCGATAAAGCGCATTGCGTTCCGCCGTCTCCACAAATCCCGTCAATGTCACTTCTTCCGCCAGCCCCTTTTCCCGGATCTGCCTTTGTAGTTTTTCTCTGCTCTCACCGTTTACGCCCGAAATCAATAACCTGCATGGCAGATCGATCTTTTGTTCCTTGATCCGTCTCATGACCTCGATCGCCGTATCCAGGTTCTTATGGGGAATCAATTGTGAAACCGTGTAATAATATTTCTTATCCCGTATATTATATTTTGCTTCCAAATCAGAAAGCGGAGCAGCCTCCTGCGGATCTACCGTGATCGGATTGTAGATCGTCGTGATCTTATCTCCTTTCACATGGTATCTGCTGAGGATATCCTCCCGCACCCACTCCGATATGGCCACGATATGCCTGGAAAAATGGACCGCCAGCCACCAGCACAGCTTTGAGTAGGCGATTTCATGAAACGGATGGTACTCCGGATAATGCGCCGCCTGCAAATCGTGGATCACATTCACATAGGCAATGCCTCCGTTTAGGAGCGTCCTGCAGTATACCGGCGTAAAGCATTTGCGGATGCCGTGCCTGCGCAGGAAACGGTTCTGGCAGAAAAACTGCCACAGGATCCGCCCTGCGATATTGGCAGAAACCACATTTGTCTCCAACAGCTCGATCCGCTTATCTGTTCCATAATGCCGAAAGCCTTCGCAATTATCTTTTGACACCAACAGCGTAAGATGAAACGGCTTCTCAAGCCGCAGAAAGCCATCCAACAGATTTCGGATATAAAATTCTGTGCCGCCCACTTTTTTCGGACGGACCCACAGCAGATCCACCGCAATATCAAGCATCTTTCTGCCCTTCCTGCATCTGTCCGCTCTCTCCTCCGTTCCCGCCTGCCTGCGCTGCCGGATTCCGTTCCAGCTCGCGCACCCGCTTATCTAAAATCGCCAGTTCCTGCGTCAGCTTCCTGAGCTTCCCGTTCTGCCTGGAAGCGATGGAAGTGAGCGAGAGCAGAATGAGGATGATGAACCCGATCATAAAAATGAACAAGCCGTTCATGTTATCCTGAATGCCAAAAAGGCGGATGATCGCCACCAAAAGCTCAGGGATCGCCACCAAAAGCCCCATCACGAAACCTGCCACCAGCCATAGCAGTGTGTATTTCAGGTTGAGCGCCCTTTGCTTCAGGAAATATAAGATCACGATAAAGTAGCAGATCACCGCCGCGATCAGTGAAATTCTCAGTGTAGCAGGTATCATTACCGCCCGCCTCCCTTCGTAACATTCAATTTCAGGATACCTCTCGTCTTTCCCACCGCAAGCATTTTAACGACCGGAATCCGCGACAGTCCTTCCGATAAAAGGCTGCGCACAATACATACCCACACAGCAACGACACCATACCACACCTGCATACCTATCGCCCCGAAATGCGGTATATCAAGCCATCTACCATACCCTAAGATCCAATTTGGCAAAAGATAGATCATCAGGGAATTGCGTCCCCAAAAGGCCAAGGTTCCAACCGCCCATTTCGGCATATGCACCCGCTCGCAAAGCTGAAGCAGTATCACCACCGCGCACATACCCAGGATCATCCTTAAGAGCGACGTTACAAGACCCGCCCGGTTAAAATCAAATTTCCCAATCAGCAAAAGTAACACAAGGATTGCCGCCACTGCCGTCACGCGATGATGCAGCAGCTCGTGGACCCATTTATGTTCCACATACATGACCGCCGCAAAAAAAGGGATCGTAAAGCCCACAATATCTCTGCATACCTGCAATTTGGTAAGAAACATCAGCGCCGCAAAGATTCCCACAACGCACACGCAACTCACCGCATCGATCAAAGTCCTGATCCCTTCCTGTGCCGCCTGCCATCCGCTCAGTTTACAAATTCCTCTCCGAATCCTGCAATAGCAGACATAACCTATGATCAGCCCATACAAGGTCGGTAAAAACCAATAAACCTTATTTCCGATCAGGGTATCGGCGGCGATCCTGCGCCAATCTACCCTGCCAAAAGATCCTTCCATGACCAGCTCTGCCCCTACTATCCAGAACAGATACGGCACCATGATATTCACAAACCGCTTTGCCAGATAATTCCCGGTTCCGGTACTGTGCCGATAGGAAAGCACAGCCGTATACCCGGCGAGAAACATAAATAACGGCATATGGAACGAATAGATAAAATTAAAAAGTCGATGATACTCCTCTTTCCCTGCTACAAAATGTCCCAGAACAACCAGGAAAGCGGCTACCCCCTTTAAGACATCGATCGAAACATTTCTGCCCTCTTTCCGTTCCACCTCCGTATCTCTCATCCCCTGTATCTCCGTATATTTCTTACGTTTCAAATACTTCTTCTTTTTTCTTTTCTGCCACCCTGCCCTCTGTCACTTCGTAGATCCTGTCCACATTGCGGATGGTCGTCAGCCTGTGCGCAATAATGATCATTGTCTTCATCCCGTGCAGATTCTCGATGGCCTCCATCACTGCCGCCTCCGTCTCGTTATCCAACGCGGATGTCGCCTCATCCAGCACCAGGATCTCCGGGTCGTGATAGAGGGCTCTCGCTATGCCGATCCTCTGTCTCTGTCCGCCCGATAATCTGACACCTCTGTCACCTACGATCGTATCCAGTCCCAGAGGCAGGCTGTTAATAAAGTCTGTGAGCTGCGCCTTCTCCATCGCCTGCAGCACCGCCTGCTCATCGATCTGCTCCTGCCGCACACCGAAAGCGATGTTATTGCGAATGGAATCATCCGAAAGATAAATGGTCTGGGGGATATAACCCACCTGCGCATGAAAGGTTTTAGGCTTTTCGTGGACATTGATCTGATCGGCCAGGATCGCGCCTTTCTGAGGGGTAAGCAGCCCCAAGATAAGATCCACCATCGTGGTCTTTCCGGAACCCGTAGAACCGACAAAGGCAACCGACATCCCCTTCGGGATCGTGAAATTCACATCCTGCAGCACCCACTCCTCCGTATCCGGATAGTGATAGGAGACATCCTGTATCAAGATTCCTTCCCGCAGCTTCCAGTCTTTCTCAACATGCTCCTGCTCTGTTATCCCGTCTGCTTCCTCTACTTCCTCCAACGCATGATAGATCAGTTCCACGGAGGGAAGGGCGTAGAGCATATTCGAGGCGTGTTCATTGATGCGCCCCATGCTGGGCATCAGGCGCATGGCTGCCACTGCAAAAGCGCCGAGCTGCGCAATAAAGTAGACCATGTCCGCCTCCCCAAAGAGCAGCTTCACGATCACGGCAACCAAAAGCCCCGTCATGGAGACGGCTTCCACCGTATATTTGGGCAGGATGGAAATCGTCCTGGCAAGCCGTAAACCTCTGGCATATTTTTTCCAATAGGCTTCAAATTCCTCGGTAAAATAGGCCTCGCGCTCCAGGATCTTGATTTCCTTGATCCCGCCCAGCGCCTGGTTCATCCACTGAAAAATCTTGCCACCGTAACCCTGGTTTTCCAGCCCCAGCCTGCGGCTGTATTTTCTGGTAAACAGCAGAAACCCGCCGACAAAAACTGCCAGAAATGTTAACACGATGATGGTGATGGACTTACTGATGGTCAGCAGATAAATGACTAAAACGGCGCAGACCACAAGCTCTGCCCCCAGCTCGAGGGAATAGAGGATGACCTGCATAAAGCGTGAGGTGTCCTCATGCAGGCTTCTCTGCATGACCGCAATGTTATTGTTCAAGTGAAAGGTATAAGGCTCCTTCATGTAGGCGGATAGCAGCCTTGTGGAAAGCTTTCTCTGCATATTGTAAGAAAAGCGAAAGATATAATCTTTCTCCAGAATCAGATACCCGTTTTTAATGATATAAATCAGGATGATGCCCACTGTCAGCCATATCATAAATTCCTTTGCGGAACGGGCCCCCAGCAGGTCATAGACAAACTTAATAGACGGGGTCTTCCAGATCGAACTCTGATCCTGCAAAACATTGATAAAAGGCATAAAGACAACAACGGCAAGAAGCTCCAAAAAGCTCCCGACCACGATCGCACCCATCAGGAGCGCAAGTTTCCATTTATCTTTCTGATCAAAAATATATCCAAGCTTGTGAAACAGGGATCCCTGCTTTTGTTCTCCCGCCTTGCGCATACGCTGACCATCCTTTTTCTTTTTCTGACCCGATCGCGCTCTCCTGTTATCCATCTTGAAAGAGCGCCTGACACAGATTCGCATGGGAATCGTTGTCGCTGATCTTCCTTGCGGGCACGCCCGCCCATGTGGTGCCGGGCTCCGCAATATCCTTTGTCACCACGGCGTTTGCGCCCACTGCCACATCATCCGCAATGTGAACCGCACCGATCACCTTAACGCCGCTTCCCAAGAAGCAGTTGTCGCCAATGACCGCCGCCTCATGGCTGCCGCTCGTGGCACCAATGTTCACGCCTTCGTGGATACGGCAGTTTTTCCCTGCCCTTGCATTTCCGTGTACAACGATGGTTCCGTAATGCGGGATTGCCAGCCCTTCCCCGAATACGTTGGGGGGGATCGTAAATCCCAGCCGCACACAGAGACGGTGAAATCGGAATTTATGGTATTTTCCCACGACAAGCGCCGACAGTCCCTGTCTGCAGTTCAGATCATACTCCACCTTGCGCAGCAGGATCTCAAACTTCCAGATCTCATCTCCAAAGAGGCGGGGCCGCCGATCGTTCTGCCGCCCCAGCGCGAGCCTGTCCTGTTTCAGATAGCGTCTGTACGCTTCCTTACTGTCTATCATTCCCTTTTTCCCTCACAGCCACACTTTCACCTGTGCCAAATATGCCGCATATGCCTTATCGGCAAGCGCTGCCTGCCGGTTCGCTTCTTCCCCTGCGATTTCATGCTTTTCCAGCTTACATTTGCCCGGGGTGCGCCTCACATACCACTCATACTCCATATCCAGATTGCCGATATCCAAAACGCGGTATCCCTGCCGGAATAATTCCGCCGCTAAAAACTTTGCCGCCACGCCTGCCGAAAGGAGAAACAGTCTGTCCTTGGGATACGCCGTACAAGCTTCCAAAATCGCAGAGATCGCGCTGTAAGCGTCACTCGGCGGACAGATGATACGCTCGATGCTTTTTGCCGTGGCAAGCAGGTCATTGCCAATGCCATTGTGGGTTCTTGTGCCCTCCACGATAACAACATCTCTATTTTCCCATATTTTTCTTATTTTTGCAAACCATCCGCCGCACGGGGTACGGTCCTTCGCAAAATAATAACAGCGGGATACAAAGGTCGTGTAATAAACCCTGTTTGGATTACAGTATGTCTCATAGGTTTTCCTGCGAAAAAGAAGGTGATCTTGCCAAAACTGCCGACTGGCCTTATGGTGATCCGACAGCCCGTCAAAGATGCCCGGGATCGTCACCAGCAGATCATCGTGCTGATAGGAAAGAATCTCCTTCAAACCATCTGCGATTTCTGCCGAAGCCTTCTGGAGCATCAGATCGACACCCCCTATCATCACGATCTCGCCGTCCCCAAAACGCACCATGCTCTTTTCCGTGTGCAGAAGCTCGTCGATCGTCTCGTCGATCGTATGCACCTGTATGCGGCCATGCAAAACGCCTTTTTCATAGAGAAAATAGACGAATGCAGCCAAACTGTTTTTTGCTGTTTGCCTTATTTTGGTCACCATATACCGCCCACTGACTTCCTTACTTTTTCCCGCACAATTGTTTCTCCCGCATCTCCATGATCGTTTCATAGTATCGGTTGAAATTATATTTCTCCACCACTGCCTGATACCCTGCTTTGCCCATCCGTTTGATCCCCTCCCTGTCGGAGACCATCGTCAAAAGCTTCTGCTCCAGATCCGCCTGATCACAATCCCGGAAAAGATATCCTGTCACGCTGTCCTCCACATAACAGGCGGTCCCATTCTTATCACTGCAGATCACGGGCAGCGAATAGCTCATTGCTTCCAACTGTGACACGGAAGCCATCTCGCGCGTGCTGGGAATCACATAGACATCCGCCGCCAGATACTCCGCTTCCATTTGGCTGCGAGGCACATTTGTCTTTACCGTGACGATATCCTCCAGCTGATGTTCTGTTACATACTGCCTCACCTGTTCACAGTATTCTTTCTGAAAACGGTTCGTCGCCTCGCCGACCAGGGTCACTTTAACGCCGACTGCCCGTCCTTTTCCCTGTGTGCCACGCTGACCGTCTGTCGCGCTGTCACTGCGTTTTTCAAGCAATTTTTCCACTGCCGCAAGCAGCATCAGGTGATGCTTTCTGATCTCATATTTGCCGATACAAAGGATATGTACCGTATCCTCCTCAAAGTAACTCCTCTCCTGCGGCGCCCGCTGCGGATCGACCACAAAGGGCACAAAATAATCATTTTCCCGGATGGCTGTACCCGGCTTTTTTTCACCCACCACCGGCGTCATGCGCATCTTCGGTGACAGCAGATTCGCCGCGCGGTGCACGATATCCCGCTTTAAGGGCTCGGACCATAACGGGCTCTGATTATAGAGGATGCAGGGATACCCCTTGCGCTTGCAGACCAGATATGCTGCCATGGAATACATCGAACGCTCCCGCAGAATGACCAGATCGGGAGCAAATTCACAAATCAGTTTCTTCAGTTTGCGCATCGGAGGAAATCCGTGCTGTATCTTAAACACAATGGCTTCCGGATCTTTTCTGTGGATCACCTTCACATACAAAAAATCGATCAGCTCATATAATTTGGAATAGCCGAGCACAATGGGCGTCACGCAGGAATAATCCTCGATCAGCGCGGCATAGTGGCTGATGAAACGCACCTCATGCCCCTGCGCCGTCAGTCCCTTCATGATATCTGTCTGATTCGTATGATACCGCGGGGCAACATACAGAAATTTCATATGACTTTCTCCATGAGATGTAGATTGGCATTTCTACATCATTTCATAAATTTATTTTCCGATAAACTGTACTTCCCGCCCTTCAAAAATTTATGTTTGATCACCCACCATGCGGGCACCCAGATATACTTGTGCATTGCCGGGGAGGCGGACCCGATCATCCAGCAGTTTCGGTCGCAGTTTCTCGTGCATTCCCGCACTTTTTCCGCCTGCGTGGAGTTCCAAAGCTCGTCCCAGGACTGTTTTCTGAGATTCCCCATCACCGCCTTTTTCTCCATACCGTTACAAGGGATCACATCGCAGAAGGGATCGATAAAAAAGGCGTTTTTCGACATATCACAGGGCAGAAGCCTTTTGTTGCCGTAAATGTAATTGATCAGCCCGTGATTAAAGTAAGCGCGGAACCATTTTTTAGGCGAGCTGCTCTTTAGCAGCTCATTGATCAGCTTCTCGAAATTCTGCGCCACCTTGTATTTATCGTCGATCTTATTGTCCGTCTTGCGGAAATAAAAAGAATTATGCAGCGTCGCCGTGGCAAACTCCATCCCCATATCATTGGCAATGTTATAAAGCGGCACCAGATCCTCGCAGTTCATATCCTGTACCGTCATGCCAAAACCCACGTCCGGATGCCCCATTTCCACCAGCGTCTTCAAGGTATTGTAGCCTCTGTTGAAGCCGTCGGGTATGCCGCGTATCTTATCGTTTGTCTCCTGCAAGCCCTCGATGCTGATGCGGATGCCCACCCTCGGGAACTCTCTGCAAAGCGCAATGATCCGCTCTGTAAAATAACCGTTCGTAGAAATGACAATCCTGTCACTTTTTTTATAAAGTTCCCGCACGATATCCGGAATATCCTGCCTGACAAAAGGCTCTCCGCCCGTGATATTCGTAAACGCCATCTCCGGCAGCTTCTTGATATCTTCCAGCGTGATCTCCTCGTCGGGTCTCGTCGGATCCTTAAAACAGTCGCACATATTGCAGCGCGCGTTACAGCGGTATGTCACGATCACGGTTCCATATAAAGTTCGTCTGGACATATTTATCACCCCTTTATTTCTATTTCTTGTGCTGTGATAAAATCAGATGCTTCGCATCCGCCGTCATTCGCAATCCGCACTATTCGTGCTTCTTGCTCATGTCGGATGTTCTGCAAATATACGCATAGATGTATGCAAGCATACTCTATACATATACTTGCCTCACTATTTTATCACAGTATTGCCCAACTGTGTCAAATTTTACCTCTTTGCAGTTCTCACGATACCGCCTGCACCGTTCGGGGTCCTCCCACAGCTCCCTGATCTGTGCCGTCAGTCCCTCCACATCGCCGCCCCGAAACAGCTCTCCGGTAACTCCCGCCTGCACAAGCTCGGGTGCGCCGCCAAGGTCCGACACCAGCACGGGCGTGCCGTAGATCTGGGACTCCATCACGGAGAACGGACAGTTCTCATACCACTCCGACGGATAGACAGAAAACCGAGCGCCTGCAATCAGCTCCCCCAGCGCCGCCCCCGTAACAAAGCCCCTATTCTCCACATTTTCAGCCTGCGCCACCAGTTCCTCTAAAGGCCCTGTACCCGCAAACACAAAGGGAATCTCAGGCAGTGCCTTGCAGGCTTTCAACAAAGTGGCGATCCCTTTCTCCTCCGAAAACCTGCCAAAGTAGAGGACATAGTCTGCTCCCGAACTCTGACCTATGTTCTCGTTTCCTGCCGTCTTCTCCACAAAATTGTGCATCATCACGGTTTTCTCCGCCAGGATCGGATCCGTGTCCAGCTGTCTTTTCATAAATGCGCTCGGACAGACGATCACATCCACCATGCCGTAGGTGCGCAGTCTGTGATATAGCAATCCCTCCAAAGCGCCGAGCAGGCTCTTGACAAAGGAGCCATGGATACAGCGATTTTTGGCACAGGAGAAGAAATGCCTCTCCCGACATGCAAAACAAATCTTCCCGTCAGCAGGGATCCGCATCATGTGATTGGGACACACCCACTGATAGTCATGCGCAGTGTACACGATCTTTACCTTGCGCCCCGTCTTTTTGCGGTAGGCGCGCACTGCGTAAATCACCGAAGGCGTGAGCTGAAAATTGATATTATTGAAGTGCACCACGTCAGGCTCCATATCCTGCAGCACTGCAGTCAATTTCCGTTTCGCCTCAAACGAATAGAGGATCTTAAAAGGATACAAAAGCTTCCCCATCTTTCCCGTATGAAAATCCATGTCGGCCGTATACTGATCCACATGGTTTCCCACTGCGCGCCCGGCATGTTCCATGCCGAAATACTGTACCTCGTGGCCTCTTTTTTGTAATTCTTCTCCCAACTGAAAAATATAGGTCTCCGATCCGCCGTTGGGATGCAGAAACTTATTGACCATTAAAATCTTCATAAAAGCCTGCCCGCCGCCCTCTCATACAAAGTCACTGTCTGTCTCGTCACATCGTCCCAATCATATTTGCCGCAAATAAAGTCCGCGCTCTCCTCTCCCATGCGCCGCACTTCCTCGGGATGCGCAAGCAGCCGGGAAAGCTTCTCCCGCAGATCCTTCACATCGCCTTTTTGAAAGGTAAAGGCCTTATCTTCCACTACCTCTGTGTTTTCTTTAATATCGCTGACCAGGCAGCAGGTACCGTAGCTCATAGCCTCAAGGAGCGTCATCGCCATCCCTTCCACGTCGCTTGGCAGCACAAAGGCATAGGCGTTCGCATAGAGCTCCTCCAGCATCTGCCCCTGCACAAAATCCGTCATCAGGATGCGCTCATCCTTCGCCGCCATCCTGTGGATCTTCTCCATATAACCGACAGCCTGAGAACTTCCCCCCGCAATCACCAGCCTCTTGTCCGTCTCCAGTTTTGCATAGGCCTCGATCAGATAATGCAGCCCTTTTTCCGGCACGATCCGCGCCAAAAACAGGAAGTAGCCATCCTTTTTGAGCCCGTACCTCTCCTCGATCAGGAAAGCTCCCTGAGGGGCCGGCCTACTGATCCCGTTGGGGATATAAATGGTTTCTCTATGATAGGTGTCTGCAAAATACTGCTTTACATTTTCCGACAGCACAATGATCTCGTCCGCATACTTCGCTGCCATCTTTTCACCGAACTTGATCACAAAGGAGGCAAAATTCCCCCACTTGGCCCGCTGCCAGTCCAGCCCGTGCACCGTCACCACGATCTTGCGCCGCAAAAAATGAGGCAGCCACAGCATGGCGCAGGGCCCCTCCGCATGATAATGGAGCACGTCATAGGGATGAAAGAGCACCATGATCGTTGCAAAAAAGGAATAGACAATGGCATTTAAGCTGCTTCTGCGGAACGTAGGGACGATGTAGACACGAATCCCTTTGTAAAATTTCCGCCCCTTCCAGCCATATTCCTGATCGTATTTCTTACCGGAAACATGGTGCCCGAAGCGGTTGTAAGCGTCCACCCGATGCCCCAATGCCACCATACGCACGGCTAGCTCCTCCACCACGACTTCGATGCCGCCTTCCCTGGAAGGAATCCGCTTGTGCCCGATCATGGCGACGCGCAGCCCCTTTCTCTTTGCTTTTCTGAGCGCCCTGCCCTCCCGATACGCATAATAGACAAAGGCAAAATTCGTATTCAGATAGCGGGGCAGCATACGTTTCGGATCTTTGAGGATGCGAAACACCCACTCCAGACAAAGTTTCTGCATCCACATGGGCGCCCGCTTCGTGGTGCCGGCCGTAAAGTCAAAGGCGGCTCCCACTCCCAGCATCAGTGCATGGATCCTGCCTCGATGCTCATACATCCACCACTCCTGTTTGGGGGCTCCCAGCGCTACCCACACAAAATCCGCACCGCTCCCGTTGATACGCCTGACGATCTCGTCATCCTCCTCCTTCGTCAGCTGCCGAAACGGCGGGGAGTACATACCTGCAATCTGTAACTTCGGATAGCGTTTTAACAGGACAGCCCCCAGCGCCTTCAAGGTCTCGTTTGTGCTGCCGTAAAAGTAATGACGGTATCCCGTCTTTTGTGAAAGGTCGAGGATCGCCGGCATCAGATCGGGACCCGGCACCCGCCTTGCCTCCAAAAACCCGCGTTTTCTGCTGACAATGGAAAGCGGCTGCCCGTCGGGAAGCGCCATTGCCCCACTGTTCTGCACGCTGCGGTACGCCGGGTCGCGATGAGCCATCACCGTGGTATGCACGTTGGAAACGCAGACATAATCGCCCTTCAGCTCCTCAAGATTGTCTGTGAGGTAGGCGATGGTGTCTTCCATGTTTGTGACGTTAATCTTTGTTCCCAATATCTTACAATAAGTCAACTTGTCTTTCATACAGTTCTTCCTATCTTTCTCCCGATATGATATATGCGATTCCGCTTTTGTCGTCAGGCATCCCATCCCGAAATTTCCGTGACTGCCATAGCCGCTTTTCTCCGCCGCTTTCTCATATTCCACAGTATCGCGGCAAACGCTCCAACCACTCCCCCGATGAGCACAGATCCCAGATAATACCGTGCCGTCTCCAGCCAAATCGCCTTTCCCGATATGATCTGCATCGGCGTTTCAGCATCCTTATAATTCAAAATGCGGTACCCCGACCAGTCGGCGTCATCCGCACTCTCAAGATAGACTGCCTCCTCCATCGCGATCTGTCCATCCGTGTAGGAACGCGGCACGAGATACCCTACAGGCTCCCGATACAACAGCAAGCAAAGAAGCAAGCCCAAAACAGCACCCGCCGCCACACAGATACACACACGGCTTTTATGCGCCTTACAAACCGCCCGCGCCTCCAAAAACAGCTTATCGGGCAGCCCCGCAAGCGGAATCGTGATCTCCCGAAACTTCTCGGGGATCAAAAACAACAGGCTGTACTCCGCCTTCCCTTCTTTCTGTAAAAACAAAAGTTCTCCCAAAAAGAGGAGGGTAATATTTTTGAAGGAAGTATTAAAGAGCAGCTGCTCCGTCCACCCCGCCGCGAAAAAACACACCAGCACGACCAGTTCTCCGGTGCGCTGTTTATGGGTCTCATAAAATTGCAGGCAAAGATATCCGAGCAAAATCACCACTGTAAAAAACAGGCCATAATTGATATAACACCAGATGTAGGAACAGTCCATATTCATGGAGGACTTGACGACCTTAGAGACGTTTGCCCCAAACAGACTGGTGTACTCTGACCGCAAAAACTGTTCCGCCAGCCAGATCCTGGTATTGAGTATGAAATTCAGCCTCTGCACATAACCGCATAAAGGATGGTCATAGAGAAAGAAGGGCAGTACAAAGGACAGGGCCAAGCAGACCGGCAGCACAAGGTTTGCCAGCAGCTTTTCCAGCAGGCAGAAACGGGGGCGCAGTCTCACATAGAGCCCGCACGTCAAAAGCAAGGCCACGATGCCAAAGCCCGTATAGCTGATCGAGTAGAAAAACACCGCAAGATTGCCAAGCATCAACAAAAAATAGGATTTCCAGCCATACCGTTCCTCCAGCTTAAGGATCGCCAGCGCACAGAGAAAGAGATAGGTGATGTGCAAAAGATTCGGATGGGTAAATCCAAGGCTCCAGCGAAAAATATGTCCCAACCCCAGTTTGGCATGTACCCTGTAAACGGTGTGTTCCAAACGGAAAAAAGATACGACCGAAAGAAGGATCGAACAGACCGTCCACACCCAGACCGCCAGATGGAGCACTTTTTTCACTGACATCCCCTTCATGCCAAGCACGGTAAAGACCACGAAAAAGACTGCAATCTGGTGAGACTGCCAAAATACGACCGCCGTCAGCAAAAGGACCAGGGCAACGACCACTGCCTGTCCCTTTGTATAGGGCGTAAACAGCACCTTCAAAAATCCTAGGATCAGCGCAGGAATCACCAACAGGATAAAAACTTTCTGCCATTCATAAAATCCCAGCCCCTTGGTCACGGACAACAGAAAGAAAAAGCCATAAAAGAAAGCCTCTTGAATGGATATCGTCCTTTCATAGTTTTGATAACGTTTCAGCATTTTACTCCTCTCGGGATCCGCCGCGTCCACCAAACTTTCTAAGCACGGGCAGTTTTGCAGTCACCACATTCCACAGATAAAGAAACTCCTGCGTCCGACAAAACACCAGCAAAAACAACAGGTTATAAATCACCGTGATCACGATCACCATCAGGACAAAGGAAAAAATGGTCGTCTCCGCCATGACGATATGGCAAATCGGCGCCACGATCCCGCCCGCCAAAAGGATCACCGCGATATATTTCAAACCGTCACGGAAATAATCTCCGGCCGTCTTACCAAAGCAGACCCGGTAAATGATGCCGGGACGAATCAGATTCGCTAACAGCCCTGACACCAGTGTGCCCACATATACGCCCGTCACACCGATACGGCGCACGAGTACAATGGAAAGAATCAGATTGACCGCCCCCTGCACCAACGGCAGATAGCGATCCTGCTCAAACAGCCCTGCCGCGATCTTAAAATTCAGAAGCACGATGCGGCAGCCTTTCAGATAAAATTCCATCACCAGCAGCGCCACTGTGATCTGCGGAAGCATCCAGCCTGCCTCCCGCAGCCAGATATCGCTGATAAACGGGGTGATCAAATGATAAAACCCCACCGCGCCAAACCCAAACAGCCAGCAGGCAAAAAAACGATACACCAAAAAAAGACGATACTGCTTTTCTTTTGACTCCGTCGCCACCACATTGCCAAAGCCTGCAATCGCAGAATCAAAGATGATATTCACAAAATTTCCCACATAGGTGATGATATAGACATAGTTATCGACAACAGCCGATGTGTCCACGTTGACAAAGGAGGAGATCACGATCTTATCGGTCTGCGACCTTGCCACATCCCCCACCTTATGACAGATCAGCGCCTTTGTCTTGGTGGCGACCACCTGCGTTTCCTCCCCTGTAAGCGGCACAACATCCTTTTCCCGCAGATAAGGATAGAGCTTGTCCAGATAGACCGTCACAAAAATCTTCTGCAAAAGTTCCACAACGGACTGCGCGAGGAGATAAAACAAGAAGTTGTGGGTGAGAAGCAAAACCACGATCTGCACAAAGGCTACCGCGATCCTGGTCAGCGTCGTAATGTTCGACTGGATATAGTTTTTCTGTTCCGCATTGACCAGACTGTACTTATAGCTGACAAAATAAGTGATCACTGTATTGAACAGAAAGAGATAATAGTAGAGAACCAGCTCCTTCATCGTCAGTGATCCCGGATTCTTAAGGATATATTTCAAAAACGGAGAAATGGCAATGCCCAAAACCGCAATCACGCCTGCGATGGTCAGATACGCCTTTTTATAAAAGCGCATATAAGATTTTATCTTCTCGCGGTTTCCTTCCGCGACCGGCTTATACAGGCTGTAGTTTAATGCCGTGCCGATCCCCAGCTCCGTCAGGGAAAGGACATTCAAGACATCGGTGTAAACGCCGTTTACCCCCAGCAGAGTCTTTCCCAGCACATAGATAAAGACAGTCCTCTTGATAAAATTCACCAACAGAATGACCCCGTTGCTGAGATATCCGAACACGATATTCTTTTGGGTCTTCTGTATTCTGCCCATCGCTCTATTTCCCTTCAGGCTGCCCGTCCCGGTCTGCCGTCTCATGCAGACTGTTCCAAAGCTCACGGAGCGCATCCCCCGCTTTTGCAGCCTCTTTACAGTAATCAGGCATAGTCTTTTGCAGCCTCTGCCGAATTTCGTCCTCGCGCTCCATAATCCACGAAAAAGCGTTTATCAATTCTTGCGGCTCCGCCAGGTTCTGCACCGGCAGCACATAGTGATCTTCCGTGCCGAAAAGATCTCTGGCGATCCCTCTCGCCTTTACGGAGTATCCCACGACCAGCGTGGGCACACAGGATGAATATGCCGCGATCGTGGCATGTGTCCTTGCGCCGATAAACATACGGCATTTTGATATCACATACTTGATCTTCTGGGTGGGCATATCCTCAAACAAAACCACCCGCTCATTTCCCTGATAACCGTTATACAGTTCGATTAAGGTCAGTCTATCGTCATTATATTTCCACATCACATGGGGTATCAGCGCAATATGACAGTCGGTATTTTCCAATATATAATCTATTAAATTACGATAGTTTGCAAGAGTGATACCCTCTGTTTTTTCATGCCGCACGATCATGGGGCTGATGTTGATGCCGATGGTATTTTTCTCCACAAACCCAGAGGGAAGCTTTGTCTCCACCGGCGTCAAGGCGAATGCCGGATCCGGGAACTGCTTCACATTCTCCGTGATCCCCGCATCTGCAAGTGCCTGCGTTGTGATGGACTCACGTGGCGTGATCAGCGCATAGCGCCGCATATCCTCGACGATCACCGGATCCTGCAAAAGTTCCGGCTCCAGAGAGCAGCCCCAGAGAACGGTCTTAGCACCCGCCCTGTTAAAGGCACTGTTAGCGGTGATCGCCTCTTTCTTGGATAGCTCATAGCAGTACATATCGCCGCCGGTAGAGAGGTAGAGGGGCGCCAGGTTCTTTCCCATCACCTCCCGAAAGCGATAGCGCATAAAGGATTCGGGATCGTGAAACACCATTCTCCAGACATAGTACCAAACGTGCGCAAAAAAGTGTTCCGCTATCTTTCTTTCCTGTAAAATATCGCAGAGCGGCTCCAGGGAATAACGCCGATCCTCCTGCTCGCTATTGGTCACGAGGAGCTTAGGAATCTCCTCTATCATATGGCAGGTGCTGTTGATGATCGCCTCACAGCCGTGGTTGCCGCTGCCGCCATGCAGATACATGACAATTTTATCGTTTCCGTATTCCATGTGGATAGCCTTCCATAGATAAAATCTTCGCAGTGCAAGCTCGAAAACCTTCGGTTTCATTGCTTTCGTGGATAGTATATCATATCCGAGTCTGTTTACACAACCTCCCCGCCCGGCGTGATGAGTGTCCACGCGCGCCATAGCTTTTGCAGTTCCTGCGACGGGCAGATCTGCGTATTCCTGTGGACAGAGGGACGGATCATACATTTTCCGTCATGTGCGTTCAGGCGCGCACCCCAAAAGCTGAAGGTACTGTTGGCGCAAATATTGTGATGACAATTGCTCATCAGCTGCATATCATAAAAGCTGTCCTTTCCCCGGTTCCAGTCCACAATGCGGTACTCCTGCCCCTGAAACCGCGCCCGCACATAGTCGGTGTCATCCGAAAAGATATAAAACACCGCAGCGGGAAACCGCTCCTTGATATAGTTGATTGCCCTGTCATAATATTCGTCCGTACAGATCCCGCCGAAATTTGCCGCGTTGACGGCATCCAGATAATCCCCTCTGCGCACATGGATGCTGACTGCGGTCTGCTTTTGCATCTCCTCCATGGTCTCCCTGTTTCTGCTGTTATCGCTTGCGGGAAAACGAATCTCCTTTTGCAGCAACTTTAGAATATCCGCATAGTATGCCTCACAGGCGAAATACCCCACCAGATATCTGTCCCGCAAGGAAAAAATCTCCTCGTGGAACATTTTTGACTCCTCAAACACAGGAAGCGTCCCCGGCGCAAAACGCCGCCTGATCCGTTCCATGATCCCCGCGCGCTCCTCATAGGTCCGCCCCAGCAGCGCGCGCACCTCGTCCGCCTGTGCCGTCTCCATAAACAGCTCCTCAAAGCGGCACAGCTCAAGCTCTCTCGGCGCCCGCATCTGCGCCTGAATATCCGCTGAAAACCAAGAGATATCCAGCTTCGCCTCAATGCCGAGACTTCCGAATTTTCGATACAGCGCGTATTGCTGCAGCTGGTTTCCCAGCCCACCCATGACTCTTATTATGATCATCCCTGATCTCCCATCTTCTTTCCAAGACGCGCTGAATCAAACAAAGATCCTGCGGCACCGTTTCATCTTTTCCTCCATTCCGAAGCATACAAAGCTGAGGAACGCGAGCGGAATTTATTCACTCTTTACATTCAGACTGTCACCTTCTGTCGTAAAGCCGCATAATCAAGCGCAGCACGCGCAGGAGCACGCCGCCGGGGTAGGTAACGCCCAGGTACAAAAGCTGATTCGAGCGTGTCGTCACCGCAATGGGCGTACTCTGCACAAGCATCCTGATCTTCTCCTCACAAAAAATATCCCGGATTCTTGTTCTGTAGTCTTTCCCAGGTCTTCTAAGCTCATTCTTCAACGCATACAGGAGCAGATAACAGTGCTCTCTGTCCACAGCCTTCCTGCCGCCCGGCGCCTTTTTCTCGTCAGCGGTCCGCACAAGGATCTCTATCAGCCGCTCCACGTGTTCAAACAAGCGCTCCTCATACCTGTGCACCAGCGAGCCTTCCACATATCGATAGTGATAATAAAACGCATCCTTCATAATCACGACCCTGTCCGCACCAAGCAGGACGGGATACATCATATTCGTATCGTCACCGAAGCGGAGGCTGAAATCATAATACGCTGCCGCATCCGCAAAAAGAGACTTTTCACACAGTTTCATGCAGCGCGAAAGGGGAATCGGCTTATGTTCCACTCCGATCAGTCTTGTCTTAATCTGCTCCCGCAGCTTCTCGCCCTCGTAAATGCCAGGTTCAAGTCCGTTTTTGACCTCTACGGTCTCCCTTTGCTTCTCCAGCACATGATCACAGCAGACGACCTCCCGCGGGACCCCCGCCAGGCGTGCTGCCATCTCGGTAAGCATCTTCGCATCCACATAGTCGTCACTGTCCACAAACATATAATAGTCCCCGGACGCCGCCTGCATCCCTGACACGCAGGCTGCCGTGGGACCCCCGTTTTCCTGATGAATGACCTGCACCCGCTCATCCGTGCGGGCATACTCGTCGCAGATCGCACCGCTTCCATCCGTCGAAGCGTCGTCCACCAAGATCACATCCATCCTCCTGTAAGTCTGCGCCAAAATACTGTCCACGCAGGCACGCAGATATATTTCTTTATTATATACCGGTACGATCACGCTAATCGTGGGGTTTGTCTTTTTCATATGCTCCCGCTTTCCTTCATGTCAGAGCAGTTTACTGCGATTCCGATTTTCAATCTACTCCGTATTCTATAAATATTTTCTACAGTGATAGAGCCGCACATAGAAATGCGGCATACTCCCAAAGAAGCGCACTTTTAAGCCGTACCCGGGCGGCAAAAATGCGTAACAGCCCTGTTCTTTTTTGCAATCCCGCAGTTTTTCACGGCATATCCTCAGATAGCCCTCCGCCTCCTTACGCGCCTTTCCCGAAAGAAGGGCGATCTTTCCCACCACCAGCATGATCGCCACCATGAGCTGTGCGTTGACCTGTGGCCTCAGAGACGGTTCCCTGCGAAGAATCAATTCCTTTGCCATCTCCCAACAGTAGATTTGATCCATATAGGCAGACGTAAAGGGGCGCTTCATGGCACCGTTTGGATTTTGATAATAGCCATAGCCCTGATAATCCGCCTCCACGGCACGCTGCACGCGGGGCAGAAGCTCCACCAGAAACAACATATCCTCGCCGATGGAAAGTCCTTCCCGAAACCGTGTTTTGCCAATCAGGCTCCGCTTATAAAGCTTGCTCCAGCAGCGGCTGTTTCCACAAAGGAGTGCATCTTTTAGATAACTTATGTTATTGTATTCGACAATCTTCCATTCCGACAAAGGCTTCTCCGGCGTTTCCGCGAGCGTCTTCCACTCCTCCTGTCCGCTCCAAACCGCAAAGGCGCAGCCTGCCATATCGGCATCCGTCTCACAAAGAATGCGGTACAGCCCGGCAAGCGTTCCCGGGCGCAGCCTGTCATCCGCATCCACAAACGTGATATATTCGCCCTCCGCCTGTTCCAGACCACGGTTTCTTGCCACGGAGACACCCAGATCGGACAGCGTAATGACCCGCAGGTTATCATAGCGCCCGACAAGGCTGTCACAGACAGCGGCAGTATCGTCCGTGGAACCGTCGTTGACGATGATCACCTCCAACGTCAGCCCTGCCTGGCTTTCTATGCTCTCGATGCAGCCCTCCAGGTACAACTGTCCATTGTGAACGGGTACGATCACACTGATTTGCGGTTTTTTACCGTCTGCTTTTTCTGACATCTTTCTCTCCATGCCGAAGCTCTTTTTGCGAAGGCACGCGCTGAGAATTTAAAGTTTTCCGAAGGAATACTTTATCAGCATGCGATTCCCATCCGCTTCTTTTCATGACATTGCTCCAGGCTTACCGCTTGTTGACCGTCTCATAAATCGACAACAGCCGCTTGATGTTCTGTTCCATGGAAAATTCCGCCTCCGCCTTTTTGCGGGCATTTTCTCCGAGTTCCCGACACAGACCGGGATCCGAAAGCAATGTAAGCAGCCTGTCTTTCAGCGCCTGCGCATCCTTTGGCGGTGCAAGCAGCCCGGTCTGCCCATCCACGATCATATCCGGAATGCCGCCCGTATCCGAGGCGGCAACAGCGCATTGATTTGCCATCGCCTCCAGGATCGAAACGGACTGTCCCTCAAAATAGGAAGGCATCACGAAAATATCACATTGCCGCAGAATCTTCTGCTTTGCGCTGCCGCTGACCCAGCCTAGATCCGTCACGCACTCTTCCATAGATAACGCCTGTTCTTTTAACTTTTCATCCTCCCAAATACCGCCAAGATAAAGCTTTACATCGGGGAAACGGCTTCGCAGCTGCGGCATGATCGACAAGAGTTCGCCGATTCCCTTCTCCCTGCACAACCGCCCTAAAAACAGGAGTTTATGCACGCCGTACTGCTTTTGACAGGGCGCCGGAAGTTCCACGGCATCCGCCAGGACCGTGATTTTATCTCTGTCGATGATTCCCCCAAAAAAGTCCTTCCACGCCGTCGCCAGCACCAAAAAGGCGTCTCCCAGAGCAAGCGTCCTCTTTACATATGCTCTGCCTGCCTTTTTCAGCGTCTTTTCGTAAAAATCCGGGAAATTTCCGCCGTGCTGGTGAATCACTATTTTTTTCCGAAACAGCTTTGCCGTCCAAATAAACACAGATTTTCGATAAAAACTGGTGTCGGACGCCATGTTGACGTGCACGATACGATAGCGCGGAAGCTGCCCTAAAAAGGAAAAATAGGCGGTTACCGCCTGTAAAAGCTTCCTGGCCCCCGATCCCTCCACCATCGTACCGATATAGCACAGATTGATGCGCCGATCGAGCCCCGCCTGATAATAGTTATTGACCACACCCGATATGCCGCCGTGCACGCTTCTGTCCGGTCCGACCATCAGTACCCTGTCTGTCCCCATTATATTGAACCCTCTTATTTTGAACCTTTTCCTGCAAGCACGACCCAGACCGTGCGGAACAAAATCTTGATATCCAGCCCCAGCGTCCAGTTATCGATGTATTCCAGATCCAGCCTCACCACCTCGTCAAAGTCCACGATCTCGCTGCGGCCGCTGATCTGCCAGAGTCCTGTCAGCCCCGGCGTCATGCTGATACGCCTTCTGTAGTGGGAATTATACTGTTCAAACTCCGCCTCCGTAGGCGGCCTGGTGCCCACCAGACTCATATCACCCTTGACAATATTGAAAAATTGCGGCAGTTCATCGATACTGGTCTTGCGGATAAACCTGCCGACTTTTGTAATGCGGGGGTCGTTCTCCATCTTAAACATCAGCCCCTGCATCTCATTCTGCGCTTCCAGTTCCTTCTTTCTCTCCTCCGCGTCCATATACATGGAGCGGAATTTATAGATTTTAAAACGGCGGCCGTTCTTGCCGATGCGGGTCTGAGAAAAAAACACAGGTCCCGGAGAATCCAACTTGATTGCCAAGGCGACAAACGGGGTAATCACCACCGTAATCAAACAGCCAACCAATCCGCCCAAAATATCGATTGCCCGTTTGACCACCATACGCCTGTAGTCAAAGTGGTTGATAGAGTAGGTCACTACGGTATAGCCCCCAAAACTCCCTACCCGCACTTCTTTGCTGGGCCTCTCCACGATATCGATATTGTAATGGCAGGCGATTCCCATGGATTCCAGTTCGTAGATCATGTGCTTGACATACGCCATGTCCTCCTCCGGCAGATATAAGAACACTTCATCAAGCGGCATCTGTCTCGCCAAATCAAGCGCATCCTCTCTGTCGGCATTCACCGTAACCCCCTGGACCTCCTCCCCCTTTACATCCGCATCCATACAGGCAAGCGCCACGATCTCATAGTTGATATCCATGGCTGCTTTCAGCTTCTCCACTGTCTTATGCAGAAGCGCCTTCTTGGTAATGATCATCATCTTTACCATGTTGGACTTGGTGGTAAAATAAATGCGCAGCGCCTTTTTCATACAAAGTCGCACGATCCATACCAGCAGAAGATTGAAGATCGCGAAGTAGCCGATTGCCAGTCGGGATACCCTCGCTCCTGCCTGCAATACAAAGAGACAGGCCATCACCGCCAATTCCATAAAGATATCAAACTTCGTCACCGCGATAAACTCGACCAGCACGCCTCTTTTTAGAAATTCCCGATTCCAGTCAAAGAAAAAGCTGTAGATGGTACAAAACAGCAAAAAACCGATATAAACCAAAAAATGCAGCTCCGGTTCCATAACCCAGGCAAACTTCTTAAAACGCAGCAAAATAGCGGCGGCATAAGCCAGCGTAATGCTGACCACATCCGCCAGAAGCAGCAGATAGCTCTCGATCAGTTTCATTCTGCGATTCATAAAAAGCACCTCTTGCTATTATATCATATCTCAGAAGCAAACACCGTAAATCATTTCAGGAGAATTGCGAAGCAATTCTCTTAGCGCAGAGTGCCGACTCTGCGCTATCTATTTTATCACAAATTTCCTATTCCGTCATTCTTTGGTCGACGGAGCCTGTTGATACTGATCCTGCGACAGCCCCATCAGCATGAGCAGCAGATAATTCCTCCCCAGATACACAGAGATCAGGTGCGCCTCCACCACGGTATAAACGGCAAACATCACAAAAAGCACCAGCCCGCAGCCGTCCCGCCTTTTCCATAACTTCCACAAAAGATAAAGATGCGCCGCCACATACAGGCAGCCCGGTATCACGCCGTAACGGTAAAAGACTTTGACCCATCCCATATCAAAATAATGTTTCGTATTTTCTTCACAGGAAAAGGCTGACCACGTATGGATCATCCCGTCTTTCCTGTTTGTCTCCGTCAGGGAGATGATCCTGCCGCTGATATGGCGGTCGATTTTTCCCAGCGCCACGATATGCGCATTATCCCGGGGATCCAAATAATAAAAGGCATTCCACTGCGCCTCCCGCACCCGCTGGGCGCAGACTGCCGCATCCACGGAAAAGGCGATGCACAGCGAAAAAACCAGCAGGCCGCAAAGATAAAAAAATGATTTTTCCCGAAACGGTCTCACCAAACGCATCAAACAGGAGCCCAGCAAAAAAGCGGTGACGATGAGCATGGCTGTCTTTGATTTCGTCAGCAGAAAGACCCCCGTATTGAGCAGGAATAGGAGAAGATAGCCATACCATTTTAGCTTCTCAAACCAAACATAGACGCACAGCGCCGTCAGCATGAAAGCCATACAGGAGAGTGCGTTCGGATGCCCCATCCCCAACGTATAACGGGTCTCCTCCTTCCCCTCCACGCCGATATAGATGGTTTCCTCCGCCGCATCATGACCATAGACCTGCGTCAGGCTGATATCACCGTAAATACCCGTCACCGAAAGCGCGACGATACACAGGCAACCTGCAAGTGTCACAAAAAAGGTATATTTCAGCGCCTCTCGCAACGGTATTCCCTTGCACGCTGCCACAAACGTCACCATGCGGATCAATTCATTTTCCCCCGTGACCAGATAGGAGACAAACGCGACTCCCTCCAGCAGGAAGATGAGGCCCCACTCGCGCAGTTCATATTTCGTGAGCAGAAGCTTCGCCGCAAACAGCAGAAAGGTCACCCGAAAAAGCCAGCCCTCAATGGGATTGACAAAATTGCTCTTATCCACGATGACCATCAAAAGCTCGATGGTAAAGCCAATATAGAAAATCAGACGGGGAAGGGGGCTTTCGTCCCGTAGCCGCCTGTAGAGATCCCATATCCTGTTTTTCACTGCAGCCATACTTCCTTTCGCACCGTCCACTTCTGTTCCTCCGTCTGCTGTATTGCCGCCTGGGCAATGCTTTTGCATACCGTCGCAAATCTACCGCCGCAAAATCCGCGCTGCTCTGCCGCGCAGTCTTCGCATACTCTGTCTGATCCACAGCCGCGCCCGCTTTGCCAAAAGAGCCGTCCTGCTAAGCGCGGGTGCAATGAGAAACTCGTATTCCTGCTGATGTTCCCGCAGATAAGCGGGAAAGCTTTCATCGATCTCTACGCGGACGAACTTGGCATCCCGGTCGAAAATATCCTCCCCGCAGAGCAGCCTGTCCACCGCCTCATTCAGATAACGCTTGCTGTTGTATTCCTGATGGGCTGCTGCCCGTACTTTTATGCCAATACGTTTCGCCACATCCCGCTCGCCGTCACCGCCCATATAGCCGAAATGCCAGCCGCCGTCCGCTATGCGCACGCTGCGTGGATCCGCAGGAGACACCTCGCGCAAATATACGATTCCCTCTGCGGGAAGTTTTGCGAAACTGCACACCTTCGTGCCCAGCCACTGCCGCCGCTCCACACCCGGAAATTCCCCCGTGATGGACAGCAGGTTCCCCGACACTTCTTCCATATTTAAGAAGCAGTAAAACATCCGCTGCACCAAATGATAGATTTTGCCGGGTTCAAATTGTGCAATCAGCCGTTCCAGCGTCTTGGGATTCGGAATCTCGTCCACATCACTGAAAATAATGATATCTTCCGCCTTCGCATCTGAAAGGGCGCGGATGAGTTGATTCTTCTGATACTTGTCGCGCTCGTGAGTGGTGACGCCCTCCATGGGGGAATCCTCCACTGCCACATAACGGATCTTGTCCGCAAATTCCGCAAACAGCTCTCTGTTCTTGGCAAAGACCATCTCCTTCGGCTCCCCCGAAAAAGTCACCGTCGACTCCTCCAGCACAAAATAATCCACGATCGGGGCCAGGATCTGCATTCTGAGCTTCAAAATATCCAATTCATTAAAAAAAGGGATACAATCAAATATCATTCGTTATTTTATCCTCTCAAAAATCTACGCCAGAAAAGCAGGGGCCGCAAAATGTCCTTACACTTCTGCCACCTGAGCTTCCAGGGATTATGAAACTGCGGATACTGCGCGTTTCTTCCCCGCCACTTGTGAAAGAGAAAAGGCGCCTCCACATCCATGATCTCAGGAATCATATGCTCGTGGCCAAAATATTTCGCCACCTCGATCGGAGCAAAGCGCATTCCTGCCTCCTCGATCACATTCTTATATTTACAGCAAAGGAAGGTATCTTCATTGTAATTATCATCCTCCGCCATCTTTTCCCACTTAAGGCCCGCCTGCCCCGGAAAGTCCAAAAGCCGTTTACTGCGGATCGACACGCTGTTGCCCACGCGCACGATCTCTCCCCTGCTGTCCCGATAGGCGTAGTCGTTTTGCGGCAGGGGCCACGGCGATCCGATATAATCATACGCAAGAAATTCCGCCCGCCAGCTCTCCGGGTGCACCACAAAACCGTCCGCATGCACAATGAGGGCAAACTCCGTGTGAATGTGCTCTCCGAGTTCATACACCATCTTATAATTGAACTTATCGATATCATTCAATTTGGAGGTGTGCGAATACCGTATCCCTTTCGGCAGAGTAAGGGGCTTTCTGTGCGTGATCAACACCACATCCCCAAAGTCGATGCCCCGCATACTGTACTCCATGGCGCGGATCGTTTCATAGAGATTTACGCTGGTCATCGCCGCCAGCGTCACATTAGGCAAAGACAGCTTCCTTCCTGCATCCGTGTTTGCCTTTTGTCTCTGTGATCTGTCCATGTGTTTCCTCTCCCCATACCGCCATATTTCTGTGCCGCCCGGTCGGCATCAAAATTTATGGTTCGCTGTCTGTCACGCTTTTTCTTACACTGTCCTTGTGATAATACCTTGCAACTGCCAAATTCAGCCAATTGCTCTCGTCCTCGCTCAAATCATCAAACGAAAACAGGTACGGCTTGGCACTGTAAGGCGCAACCGCTACCTCCTCCAAATCTTCATCTGTGTAGAGCGCATAACGCTCCATGGCTTCCTCATAAAAGGTCTGCGCCTCCCCCTTGGCCAAAGACCGCAGCGCCGAAATGCTCGTGTAAGTGTTCTTGTCCGCCGTCAGCACCCACACTGCCAGAAGTAAAAGCAGGCAGACGGCAGTCATCCGAGCGCCGGCCCGCTCCAGGAACGGACCGAGCGCCTGTGCCGCACTGCCCTGCACCATGCTGTCGTCCTCCACGTCATTGCCCTGCACAGCCTCGCCTTTGCCTGCCTGCTCTGTTCTGACCGTCCTATGGGAAAAATATCCCAGCCAGTAGGCCGTGACCAAAAGCGCCGCCAGATAATAAGTCATCTGAATGATATTATCCACCCGCGACAGCCCCGCCATTCCCACCGCAAAGAGGGTGGGAGTAAACATGGCCGAAAGCACGCAGTATGCGCCCGCTGTCACCAGGATCGGATGAGAAAAGTCACGTTTCGAGGCCTTCACCATTCGCCAAAGAAGCGGCAGAAGGGCCAGCCAGACAAGAATCACAAACAGCGGCGTCCAGCGGATCGCAAACACCACCATATGATAGAAGGACAAAAGCACCGCCTTCACCGCACCATAGCCCTCGTCCACATCCAGGCCTGCCCGCCTTGCATTGCCGGGCGCCAGAATATTGACGAGGAAACCCGCCGTCCCAGTGAGAAACGGTATCATAACATATGCTATTTTATCCCGCTTTTGCCAGACCACATACCCCGCAAGGGCCGCCATTAAAATCTCCGCCTGCAGGCCCGTCACCAGATTCCCGCCGCTGACAACGACCGAAAACACCGCTGATACCGTGCAGCATAGCACCGCCCGCCCCTTCTTTTCTGTCCAAATGCTCTCCGAAATCAGAGCCAGCAGGAAAAACCATACGGACTGCATCAGCACATAGTGGACAGCGCCGTTGTACCAATAAATTCCCTCAAAAGGCGCCTCGATCACCTGATAAAACAGAAAAAGCACAAGGATCATGCACAGGGATGCCCCCCGCCTTTCACAGCCAAGCCACCTGACCAGCATATGCCGCCCCCACACAAAGGAAGATGCGGCAAACATCCCGATCATCAGGATCGGCACCACCCAGGCGATCTCATAGCGAAAGTTCATGGGACACATCGCCATCAGAAAGCAGGACACATAGGTTCCCTGCCAGTCGCGATAAAAGTCCATGTTCTGCCGCCAGGCTTCCTGTACGGAGGCACCAAAGGAGCCCGTCGCCAGATAAACGTCGTGCACCCGCCTGCCATAGTCGTAGTCGTCAATGCACATCACATTATATTTTCCCAGCCAGAGCAAAGGAATCAATGACAAGAGCAAAAGCAATGCCGTCAGAACCATCGCCCTCCTGCCGCTATAAAGATTTTCAAGTTTTTCCCAAACCTTCATGCGATCCTGCCTTTTTTCGATCATTTCACATCTGTTCCCGAAACATGCCTGCCCAAACCGCCTTACGCCAAATGCGCCAGCTTTTTCACCCGCCGCATGACACCCCTGCCAATCTTGCGCAGATACGCTTTTTTATAATAATACTGCGCGTGCAGTTTCATGAACGTAAGCTTAAGTCCCTGCGGCTGCACATTCACGGCAGCCCATCGTTTCGAGCGCTTCTTGTAGGCGGCAAGCTCCTCCCTGCACTGTTTGTCCGTAAAGACCCTGCCGTGTCGATCCATATAATGCCAGCCTTCGTAAATATTCTGTTCCGAAGCCCAGTAACCGTCGGAAACATTATGTCTCGCCCAATACTTCGGCGCCAGGATATACTGCACCGTATCGCTGGTAAAGGCCGGAAAATAGGCAAAGGATGAATTGGCTAGCAATAAATAACGCGCATTCTTTAATATGGAGTAATCTTTCGCCAAATCAAAATTGTATGCCGGTATGCCGGGCAAGAATTTATTCGCCTCCCGCACATCGTTGGTGATGATCATAAACCGCATATCCGGGCGGATCTTTTTCATCTGCCGCATTCCCTGCACCCAGTAGCGCTTGCGCAGATAAAGTTCCGGGGAGCCCATATAGTCGCTGCACCGCAGATGCAGGATACAAAGATCGTCCTCACTGTACTCCTGACAGTCATATTCAGGTTTCACTTTAAGCCACTCCCTGATTTCTTCCTTATGGGAGATGAAATAATCTTCAGCCTGCAAATTGCCGTAGAGAAGCGTATCGTCCTCTATCTCAAAAAGCGCTTTGTCCGTATCGGTCACATAAATGCCATGCGTCAGGTCATGCTTGGAATTTCCCGCAAACAGGCGAGTCTCCTTCTCATAAAATACTTTTTTATAATCCTCTTTTTTCGAAGGCAGGCCCATATCCAGATCCATAAAATAGAGCCCGCAGTCGCTGTGCATATTGTTGGCAAAATGTTCAGGGTCCAAAACGCTGAACGCATAACCCTTATCTTTTGCAATACATCTGGTCGTCACATAGAAAAAAAGCTGATTTCCCAGGCCGAAGCCCTCCTGTGTCTCGATTCCCAGCATCTGTGCCTCCGTTCGTTCTTCTGCGCCGCTTCCTGCTACCAATCCACATGTCTATATGATATAACGCCCGCTGTTTTATCCCAACGACGTCTCTGTGATCTTTCCGTCTTCTACCTTATAAATCACGTCGCACTTTTCAATGGTATTCAGACGATGCGCAATAATGACCATCGTCTTTTTGCCGTGAAAACTATTGATGGCCTCCATGACCGCCGTCTCCGTATCTCCATCCAACGCGGAAGTCGCCTCGTCAAAAACCAAAATTTCCGGATTATAGTAAAGAGCCCTCGCGATCCCCAGGCGCTGTCTCTGACCGCCCGAGATACGCACGCCCCTGTCTCCGATCGTCGTGTCAAGCCCCTCCGGAAGTTCCTCCACAAACTGCTTTAACTGCGCCTCCTCCAGCGCTTCCCAGATCCTCTTATCATCGATCTTGTCCGCATCGATACCGAAAGCGATGTTGTCCCGAATGGACTCGTCGATCAGGTAGATCGACTGCGGAATATAGCCGATCTTCGAAAGCCAGGAGGGATAATTTTCAAACACATCCCTGCCATCGCAGGTGATAGTCCCTGCCTGCACATGCAAAAGCCCCAGCAGGATATCGACGATCGTGGACTTTCCCGCCCCCGAAGGTCCCATGATCCCCACCGACTGGCCTTTCTTCACTTCCATGTGCGCATCCGTAAAGATGGGCTTGTCCGTATTCGGATAGGTGTAGCTGATATGATCGAGGGAAATCTTGTCCGTCAGGGTGAGCGGCGGATTTTCTTCCTTTTTCTCTTTTTCTCCCAAAAGACCTGTCACGCTGCCATTCACATCCTGCTTCATATTCTCTGTCAGATTTTCATAGAGATAATCCAGACAGGGCTGGGCGTAGGCGATCTCCGAAAGGTAGGTATTGATGCGGTTCGTGGCCGGCATCACGCGGATCGCCGCCATCGCAAAGGCCGTCAGCTTGGAGATCAGGGTCGTAAAATCGCCTCCCTGCACGGCAAACACCAAAATAAAGGTCAGCATGGTTGCAATAAAAATCGTCTCGATCAGAAGTCTGGGCGCGTTGTTCATCACCGCATAATTTCTGGCTACATTAGCCCCAATGGCGCCGCTCTCATAATAGTTTCGCACAAAAAATTCTTCCCGATGCAGGACTTTCACATCTTTCAGGCCGTAAATCGACTGAATACGCCACTTGGCGATCCGCGACTGGATCTCCTGATTCTTTCGTCCGATCGCGTTTAAGCGCGGCTTTAAGACCTTTGTGATAATGAGCGTCATACCCAGGAAAAGCAGACCGCAGCCAATGGAAATCAGAGGGCTGACCACCACCACCAGCACAATACAGATCGAGACCGCCACCACGATCTCTGTGATCATCTGGATCAGCACTAAAATGAGTTGAAAGGCATTTGGTATATCACTGTCCGTCAAACGAAATACCGTGGGGATGTCAGCGCCCAGATAATCCTCGTAAGGACGGTTCAAAAACTCGCGCATCACGCGGCTGATCATACGGTTGCGATTTCTGGTGACAAAGGTATTCTGTACATAGATCTGAAACAACAGATAGGCATTTTTTACCACAAAGAGAGCAATCATAAGGAGCAGCATTCCGATAATGAGCTGTCTGGCAGACTGAATATGAAAAAAACCCGCGATCTTTTGCACATAAGACTTCTGCATAAATTTATCCGGATCCATCACGGCATCCACCACGGGAAGCATCATGGAAACGCCCAGCGTCTCCAAAATACCGCCAATCAGAATGAGAACGGCCAATCCCGCAAGCTGCCAAAGCTGTTTCCGCTCAAAAAGGTATGCAATTTTCTGCAGAAGACCAGCCTGCGTCTGTTCGTGTTTCTTCATAATATAATACAGTCCCTTTCAAAGAGTAATTTTTTGCATATCCTCGCGGTAAAAGTCTCTGCAATCCACGTGATTCAGCCAGCGAACCGGCACAAGGATAAACTTGTCGGGATTCGGATTTAGGTATGACGCCCACCAACTAAAACTGCTGTTGGCAAGGATATGATGCTTACAGCGGCTCATCAGCACAAACTCCGCAAAGTCACGATCCATGTCATCCGCCGCACAACCTTCTCCACTGTGAGACAGATCGACGAGGGTAATATCCTTTCGTCCCGAGAAGTTCTCCCTCGCCCATTCCTTATCGTTGCAAAACAGATAAAAGCTGCATTTCGGTAAGCGTTCCTGCATCTGCCGCATTCCTTCCTTATAATAAGCGTCTGTACAGATACCGCCGAACAACGCCTGATTTTCCGGGGTCAGATAATCGCCGCGACGAATGTGTACGCTTACAGAACACGCGTTATCTATTTCATCCAAATACTGTGCGGTCGTTTTTTCCTGCCTGTTCTCTCCACCGTGACAGCTCCCTGCATTTGCAGCATCTCTTTCCGCACCGCCATTCCACATGCCGATCCCTTTCAGATATTCGATCAGCCTGTCCGTATCGTAAGCTTCCCGTACCTGCTGCTCCACGGCATGAAAATAGTTCTCCGACTGCCAGTACCCCTCCAGATAAATGTCATCCCATTCCAGAACCTCTGGCAGAAAGAGCTTGCTTTCTTCAAAATAGGCTTTCTTATGTCTGCCAAAGAGCTTCCGCCTCACACGCTGCCACGGCAGCATGGAGGAGTCAAGCATCTTCTCCAGTTCCTTTATCGTGGGACACTCATAGGTGATCCCAAAAGGCGCCAGCGCTGGTTTCCTCTGTACATCCTGCACAAAGCCCGACACGTCGTCGATCTTTACTTCTCTGCCAAGCGATACCAATTCCAGATAGAGGGCATACTGGAACATTTGATTGCCCAAGCCGCCCGCAAGCTGTATGATTACCATTTTTTCCTCCATATCGGAGCATTTCAAAACATATGTTATTATTTACGAAAGAGGCGCTTCAAAAACGCTTTACAGGGAATCACCACCTGCTCGTCCCACCGCAGCTTCCTGCAATACGCCTCGGGCGAGCAATAAAACTGCTGTAGTTTCTTTGCGTCCCGCGGGTCCGCAATCGGCGCCCGAAAGGCTTCTTCGGCCCGCTTTCTGTCATGCCGCAGAATCTCTTCCAACCGCATCCGATAGGCCTCTCCATCCTCCGCCCCGAAAAGCTGTCCGTAAAAAAGCAAAAGTCTCTTATAAAAAAAATAATCATGGGTCAGGGCCAAATCCCCTCTGCCCAGATTTTGCAGCAGGCTCGTCTTCTCATAATAGGCCGGAATCTGATCCGTGAACGTGCGCGAATTGATGCGCCGATTCATGATACTGTCCTCTCTGTCTATTATATAGTTATACAGGGCAATGTCAAGGTAAATGCAACGTTTGGCGCGTGTCAGCGCCTTCGTGGCAAACATGATATCCTCATACCACACACCCTCGGGAAACGGGTTTTCACCAAGGACCGTCCTGCGATACAGCTTGTTCCACGCCGCGTTCTGGATCATGAATTCCTCCCGTTCTTCCACATAGGCCGCAAGCGCTTCCTGTCCTTCGAAGATGACCGCCCGGTCCACAGAACCGTCCACCGTTCCCACTTGGGAAACCTGACGATACCTGCATACAGCAAGATCCGCCTGCTGATCCTGCAGGGCAGAAAACAGTTTCTCATACATATCAGGGTCGATCCAGTCGTCTCCATCCACAAAGCCAATGTAATCGCCGCCCGCTTTCCCGATGCCTACGTTTCTCGCCCGGGCAGGCCCCCCGTTCTCCTGATGGATCACCCGAATGCGTGCGTCGTTTTCCGCCAGCCGATCCAGAATGCTCCCGGTCGCATCCGTGGAACCGTCATCCACCACAATGATCTCCAAATTGCGATAGGTCTGCTCGCAAACGGAGCGAACGCCCCTTTCCACATAAGCCTCTATATTATAAGCGGTAATGATCACAGAAAGTAATTCCGTCTGTTCTTCCTGCTCCATTTTAGGTGGACGATAGCTCTCTATGATGTTCATCTGTGCTCCCCCTTCTTCTCCATATGTATCTGTGTTTTGTCTTCCGGCAACCGCAAAGCGCCTCACATGATTTCAATCATGGTACAAAACCGCATCCGCATTGGTGCTTCTGCTTGCCCATTTCGTATCGCATGATATCCTATATTTCGACCGCATTTTCTCTTGGTTTTCTATGTTATTTTATGGCAATCATTTGTTATGAAATGCTTCCCCATTTTCTTCCTTTTGAAAATAACGAGCGTTTTCCTTGTTTTTGCCCATATTTTTTCAGTCTCATTCATTATATTACAATTTAATTTTTCATCCTTCCAGCCACTGCTGCAGCATCAAAATGTACCAAATTTGCGGCCTCCAGACATTTTTCATAATATAATCATCCCATAATTTTCCAACATTCTTCACATACAGCAGCCCCTGCCGTTCCAATCTGGCAGGTTCCAGCAGACTCTCCGCCCACTCTCTGAGCTCCGGCTGCCGCAGCCACTGATGCAGTGGAATCGAAAACCCTTTTTTGGGACGCTCCATCAATTCACGAGGCACGTGACGGTATAAAATATCACGCAAAATCTTTTTACGGACACCGTTATCATTCCGATAGGAGAGCGGCAGGGTCCAGGCAAATTCAACCACATCTTTATCAAGCAGGGGCACCCGCGTCTCCAAAGAGACCGCCATCGCCGTCCGATCCACCTTTGTCAGGATATCGTCGGGGTGATACATCAAAAGATCCATCAGCATCAGATTATGCTGCCCGTCTTCCAGCAGCCCCGCAGGATAGTCATCCATCCAGGTCCTCCCCGCAGCCCTTGACTGCACGGCATCCCAGGAGGCAAAATCACACGTCCCCTCCCCTTTATCACGCCTGATCAGCGCAAGACCCTCTCCGATCTCCGAACGCAGGTAGAGATCCTCGATAGAGCGTGCCCCAAGCAGCCTTGCCCTGGCCGCGGCAGGGGTGCCCAAAACAGGCGAAAGTGCTCCCAAAAGAGCGCTGCCCGGCATCCGCAGGGCTGCGGGCAGTTTCCGCACTTTATTCCAAATGCGTGGAATAGAATAATAGGTGTTATATCCGCAGAAAAGCTCGTCCCCGCCGTCTCCGCTGAGAGAGACCGTCACATGCTCTCTGGTGATCTTGCTGACCAGATAGGTGGGAATTTGGGAGGAATCCGCAAATGGCTCCCCAAACATCCCTGCAAGAGCAGGAATCACGCTCCTGGCGTCCTCCTCGCTGATATAGACTTCCGTGTGTTCCGTTCCCAGATGCGCCGCGATCTCCTTCGCGATGGGAGCCTCATTAAACTGCTCCTCCCACATCCCTATGGTGAAGGTTTTCACCTTGTCGACGCTCTGTGCCTGCATCAGGGAGACCACTGTGCTGCTGTCGATCCCGGCGGAAAGAAATGCCCCCACCGGCACATCCGCTACCGTCTGTCCGGCGATCGCTTCCCGTAAAAGACGTTCCAGTTCATCGGCTGCTTCTGACGCCGTTCCGCGAAAGCGGTTTTTTTGTCCTGCAACAGCCGCTTCCATCATCGACCAGTAGGTAAAAAATTCCATTTTATCAAAAGGTGATTTAACCTTTAATATTTTACCTGGTTCCAGCTTCCAAATTCCGCGATAAATGGAAAATGGCGCTGAAATATAGCCATAACGCATGTAATCGCCCAGTACATCTACGTTGACCGAATTGGTAAATCCATCCAAAGAGGTGATTGACCGAAGGTCTGAGGCAAAGACAAGGGCTCCATCATTTTCGCCATTCTTTAAATCATCTTTTAAGATTCCATAATATAAAGGCTTCTCGCCGACCCTGTCCCGCGCCAAAAATAACACATGTTCTTGCCTGTCAAACAACGCAATTGCAAACATTCCTTTTGTCATTTTCAGCGTATCCACAATGCCATAGGCCGCAATTGCCTCCACCAGCGTCTCTGTATCAGAGCTGCCTCGAAATGCCGGCACCTTTCCCTCCGCCAACAGTTTTTTGCGGATCATGCCATGATTATAGATCTCCCCATTATAAGCAATCACGTATCTCTCGTCACGGGAAATCATAGGCTGTGCTCCCGCAGGGCTTAGATCGACGATTGCAAGCCGCCTGTGCCCCAGCACCACGCGGTGATCCTCAGAGGCCCACACCCCAGACGCATCAGGCCCGCGGTGATACATCCGATCGCACATACGCTCAATATTCTTCTGCCAGTCCCCTCGAAAATTACAAAATCCCGCGATACCACACATAAACTGCCATATTCCTTCCTAAATTCATAGTACGGAGAATGCGTTTTTTGCATTCTCCCATACGAAGCATAGTAGTTCTTTGCGAAACAGCCTTTGCTGTGAACATTAGAACTACTCTTCGTATTGCGCATATTCTCCCTTCGCGATCCGCTCCCGCACCGTCTCCACAGCCTCCGCCTGCCGCTCACACCAAAGCTGATAGGAAGCGTCCCAGGAGGCGTAAGAAGCGTCCCCACGGTGATCAGGGAGGCTGTAATTCGCCTGTAAGTATTCTTTCAGGAAATCCGTACATTTCTCCGCTCCGACAGCGTTGGTGTGGCTGCCGTAATCCGCAAAATCCTCCTCAAATACAATGCCGATTTCCTGATAATAATCATTCATATTGAGGAAAGGATAGCCGTAAGAGGCCACGATCTCTTCCATATAATGAAACATCTGCTGTTCCTGCGCCGATTCTCCATAGGGGGAGACCACAAACAGCGCATCCTGATTTTCTTTCTGCAATGTCATAAGCAGCTCTTTCAAATAAGCTTCCTGCTCCGTGGGTATGGGCTTTTCCCCTTCCACCTCAGCAATATCGGGCATGGGCTGAGGCCCCACCTCATCCCGAAAAGTATAGCCTTTTAGGGGATGGCTGTTATGATAAAACATATTCTTCCACTCAGAGGGCAGCGCCAGCATCTTCCAGTTTGTGTGATACTTCATGATGTCAAAATAGTAGCTCAGCCGCCCTTCCTCATCGTCTTCCGGCACCAAACCCTGTATTGCCTTCACACGCGAAATCGAATAACGTATGTTATCTGTAACACCACGGGTGTAGGCCATATTGTCCATTAAGCCTTCCTCCTCCATGGTAAACATACGCATTTCAAAAATATAAAGCTGCGGCGACTGCGTTTTTTCCGCTTCTTCCATCAAATATTTCATGGCGGCAGGACGCTGTACATTCGTGGAAAGCGGGTACATGGCGATCCCCGTCTCTCCCCAGAGCTTCGGTGCCGCATAATAGGGGAAGACAGGGCTCGACCCGATCATCACCACGTCCAGACTGTCCTTCTTCTCGGCATAGAAGCCCGCAAAACGATCCTTGACGTCGCCGTTTGTCCTTACCATATAAGATACGGGCAAAAGAATCATGCCAAAGAGCACAAGAAAACAAACGGCCTGCAAAAGCCATGTCCGCCGACCACCCCTATGCTGTTTTACATTCTGCTCCCGTGTCTTCCTTTCATCGACATTTTTTTCGCTCACAAGTTCTCTCCAATACCGTCCGCTATTTTATTTTGCTTTTCCTATGATTCCTTCAAAATAAGCCTTCCACAGGGCATTGACCCGTTCCGGCGCAAGTCTTTCCTGTATTTTAGCCGCCTCCCTGCCAAGCCTGTCCGCATAGGCGGAATCGCCCAGCATTTTCCTCATGGCCTGCTCCAGCGCTTTCTGATCCCCCGCAGGAATGATAAGGCCGTTTATGCCGTCTTCCATCAGCTCCTCCGTACCGCCGCTTGGCACATCCGTCGCGATCACGGGAAGTCCCAGCGCCAACGCCTCGATCAGGGCATTGGAAACGCCCTCTGAATAGGAAGTCAGCAGGAAAAGAGATGCCTTCCCGATTCGATCCGCGATGTCAGGCACCACGCCCGGAAGTCGCACGCGCTCACTGATCCCCAGCTTCCCTGCCAATTCTTCTATAAAAGGGCGAAGCTCTCCATCTCCGTAAATCGTCAGCGTATGATCCGCAAACTCAGGCTGCAGCGCAGCAAAAGCACAAAGCTGCATCTCATGGTTCTTGTTTGCGTCCATGCGGCCCACGGAAACGATCTCCTTTTCCCGTTCCCCCTCGAATCGCGGCCTGATAAAGACAGGATTCAGGGAATTGGGCAGCACCACAGCCCGTGCTGCAGCTCTTTTGCTAAAAAAACCTCTGGAACGTTCCGTCTGCAGAATCACACCGGCCGCACGGGGAAACAGAAAATTTGCCAGCATACGCATCATCTTTGTCGGGTACTCCTCGGCAGCTTCCCCCACCACCGATACCACCGCCTCTGTGTCCGTCCCGATCGTCGAGACAACTGCCATAAAATTATTTTTTCCAATGCAGGACAACACCAGATTCGGTTTCTCCGTTTTCCATATCACATGTAATTTATTGAGCCGCAAGAAGAAATTTCGGATCCGGCTTTTGGTCACTTCTTGCTCCCCGATGTCAGACAAAATTCTTCCGACCCCTGCCGGCAAATCATACTCCTCCTCGAAGCGGTACTGTGTCACCATAACGACCCGGTACCCTTCCTTCTGAAAGTAGTCGGCAAGATTTACGAATACCCGTTCGGCTCCTCCCTTTCTAAGGGAGCCGATATAGAACGCTATTTTTTTCTCCCCTGTTTTTTCTTTCATCGGCTTGCATAACTTCCTTCATTTTTTGATAAAAAACCTTAAAATCTGCAATTATATCCTGCATTTTCATGGAAAACAGGCAAAAAACGACTTCTTAATTAAACTTTCATTTATTTTTGCCTGTCTGAATGTTCTGATAATTTCGTAATTTGTCAAAAAACTTTTTCAGAAAAACTTCTAAATAACAGTTGCAATTAAAACTGTATTTCATATTTTTCCATCAGACGTTCCCACAGTAAGACTCATACCACTGTTGGAAAACGAAAAACGACCAGATCACTCCGGAGTAATTTTCTCCCGTTGCAGGTCCCTTGTCCCCCGTCTCCAGATAGCTGCCAATCGTTTTTTGCACAAATGATACATCAAATAAATTTTGACGTTTTAATAGTTCAGCATCCGTGTAAGATAACAGGTGTTCCTTTAATGGTCCACGCAGCCACTTGTCGAGGGGCACTCCAAAACCGACCTTGGGACGGTCTAATAATTCTCTCGGAATATAGTCATAAGCGATCTCTTTCAAAATATGTTTCTTGTCTCCGGCCGCGTACTTATAAGCATGAGGGATCCGATAGGAGAAAGCCATCACATCCGCATCCAAGATCGGACAGCGGGCTTCCAGCGAATATTTCATGGAAGCGCGATCCACCTTGCAGAGGATATCCCCCGGCAGATAGGTATCCATATCTAACAGCATCCTGCGAATCTGCCAGTCTTTGACGCCGTAGCTGCTCTCGATGGGATAATGGATCGGCAGGACGCGCGTTCCCGAAGGAAGTTCCCCCACCATTGCCCGCGCCATAGCGGGATAATTTCCTGCCCCAAACTGCGTCTTGGTCTCACGTCCCCTGTTTCCCGCGATCACGCGTACCTTAAAGGGCAGCTTCTTCTCCAAAGAGAACCGCCTTATGCCCGGCATATTGCACAGGTCATGCACCAAAGCGCCTGCAAGATCAAGCTTCTGTGCCTGTGCCACCTTCTCATATTGATTATAACCGCAGAAAAATTCATCCCCGCCGTCACCCGATAACGCCACCGTCACCCGCTCCCTGGCAAGTGCACTGACCAGCATCGTAGGAATCTGCGAGGAGTCCGAAAAAGGTTCATCATAATATTTGGGGATACTTTCTACAAGCGAAAAGATATCTTTCTCATCCATGATACGCTCGGTGTGGTCCGTTCCCAAATACTCCGCCACTGCTTTGGCATAGCCCGCCTCATTATATCTCTCCTCATGAAATCCAATGGAAAAGGTCTTTACAGGAGAAGCGGAGACCTCCTGCGCAATCGCCGTCACCAAAGAGGAGTCATACCCGCCGCTCAAGAAGCTTCCCAGCGGCACATCCGCAATCATGCGCAGTGACACCGCCCGCACTAGGAGCGCCTTTAACTGTTCCTTTGCCTCCTCATAGCTTTTCACGGGATTTTCCGCCGCCTGACGGTTAACATCACGCACACTCCAATATTTCCATGTCTTGATCTCACCGCCCTGAAAGGCAAGGATCGCGCCCGGTTCCAGCTTGTAAACGTTTTTGTAGATACTCTCCGGCGCATTGATATACTTCTGATAGAGGAAACGCGAGAGTACCCCTCTGTCAATCTCGGCCGAAAAATCAGGGCAGGCCATAATAGGCTTTAATTCTGAGGCAAAGACCAGCTCCCCGTTCTGATACCAATAATACAGCGGCTTTTTGCCGATGCGATCCCGAATCAGGTAGACGGTCTCGTCCTTTCTGTCATAGAGCGCAATGGCAAACATCCCGTTAAAGCGCTCCACACAGGAAATTCCCCATGCTAAATAGGCGGCTATGATGACTTCCGTATCACAGTCGGATCGGAAGGGATAGTCCGCCAATTCTTCGCGCAATTCTTTGAAATTATAGATTTCTCCGTTATAAACCACACTGACACGCTCATCCGGCGAGTGCATGGGCTGGTGCCCCAGCGCCGAAAGATCCATGATTGCAAGGCGCCTCTGAGCGAAACCCACCTGATAACCGCCCCGCATCTCATAGAACTCCTGACCGCTGTCGTCGGGACCCCTGTGATACATGGTATCATTCATTTCCCGCAGCTGTTCCGGCGTGATCTCCCGTTTTCTAATGGTTCCGCATATTCCACACATCTATCTCACTTCTTTCCCCATAAAGTATTCCCGATATTCTCCAAAATCTTTGCACTCATTGTCCACAGACTCTACCAGTTCCCGATACTTTTCCTGAATGAGCGCCCGGTAATTCTCGAAATTATTGCAGCCCTCCCTGCTCCAGGCAAAAGGATGTACCAGGATCTGCACCTTATCATGGCCTGTGATATTCTCCTCGTCGGGATACCCATAGCGCCAGATATGGTTTGCATCGGACATGTATTTGACACCCAATTCAGTATCATCCGTTATTTTATCTGCAAAAGTGAAAAAATCGTCCTGATAGGCATTGAGCACGCCGTCCAGCTTAATGTTTTCCCGCAGCACATCCTTAGACGGTCTGTGTACCGAAAATTCCGTGATCTGAAAGCCAAACATCTCGCTCAAAATATCGATCTCCATACGGATGCGCTTCTTGATCTGCTCCATGTCTGTCATGCCATTCAAGGCAAAATGCAGACCGATGCGCTGTCCCCTCTCGTGCATGTCCTTAATGATATCCATATTTTTGCGCGACAGGATGTTGTAGGAATTGTTCGTCCACTGAAAGAAAAAGGTGGAGGTAAAATCCATGCTCTGCTCCACTTTGGCAAGCTGCCACGCCCTGTCCACGCTGTATTCCACGTCATGGCGCATAATGATGAAACGGTCCCTTGTAAGCGCCTCCCGATAGCCGCATTGCCTGCCGGTAGACTGTATAATGCGGATGATCTCTCTGTAGTCGTCGTATGAAAACATAGGCTCCTCCTTAAGTGATTCTTTGTACGCAGACTGCCGAGTCTGCGTACAGTATACCATATATTCCCTGCACGCGCAAAAACCTAAAAACTTTGATACAAAAACGCTGCCGTATCATAGCTTCCGCCGTAAATCCCTGTAACGATGAGCAGCAACGCAACCCCGTAGTAACAGCCCCAGCGCAGCGGAAGCGGAAGCGCCGACAGCCGCGCCCTTACATCCATACCGCGCTCCTCGCAAACGGAGACAAACAGCCACAGGGCGCAGGCAAATATCAAAAGAAGAAAAGCGTATCTGCTCAGGCCATAATCCGTCAGCGTCCCGAGAGTCGTCAGAATCCCAAATTTCGCGGGAATGGCCAGATAAACCTCTCCCGCCTGAGACAGACTCACCGTACGGATGAGGATATCCGCCACAAAAACGATCAGCCAGGTCCTTGCCATACAGACAAAGGACCAGACCTTTCCCTCCCTGATATGCAATTTCTCCTTCCAGGCAGCATAACGCGGCTCCAATACCAGAGACAGGCACATGATAACGCCGTAATAGGCGCCCCACAAAAGATAACTTACCGTCCTGCCGTGCCACAGACCCGTAAAGAGCCAGACGAGCATGGTCCCCGCCAGGGCAGTGACCTGCTTTCCCAGATTCGGCATCCGCTTCTTTGCCGCCTTGCCAAGCTTTCGCCCCGCATCTGACATGACAAACGAAAACATGACATAATCCTTGAACCAGGCGCCGAGCGTGATGTGCCAGCGCCGCCAAAATTCCGCCACTGAAGTCGAAAAATAAGGCCGCTTAAAGTTCTCCGGCAAAGCAATATCGAAGGTCTCACTGACCCCCAGCGCCATATCCATATAACCCGAGAAATCGGCGTAGAGCTGCAGCATATAAAAAACCACCGCTACGCCGTAGATGCCGCCCGTGATCTGCAGTCTGCCGCCGTCGAAGACATTGCCCACAAAAATACCAAGCCTGTCCGCGATCACCAGCTTTTTGAAGGCACCCCAGACAAAGCGCTGAACGCCGCTCGCCAGCCTTCCGTAGTCAAAAATATGTTCTCTGCCAAATTCCAACCGCATCTTCTCATAACGGTGAAATGGTCCCTGCGTGATCGCGGGAAAATAAGCCAGATATAAAAACAATTTCAGAGGATTTTTCTGTGCCTCACTCTGCTCTCTGCCGACATCCACCACATAGCCGATGGCCGTCAGCGTGTAGAAAGAGACGCCAAGCGGCATCATAATATTGGAAAAAAAGGCATCTCCATCAGGCGACAGCAGATGATTCTCCCGCAGAAACAGCAGGATCACCGCCGTGTACTTGCCGCAGAGCAAAATTCCCAGATTCAGAACAAAATGAAGAATTTGCAACCACTTCCTGCGCTTTTCAAAGGCAGACTTGACCGCCTTTTTCTCCTCCTTGTCCGCGCAGTGTGTCAAAGCTTCCTTCTGTGCGGCAAGACTTTTTGCAAGCGCCCTCCCGCAGGCGTAGGTGGAAAGGGCCGTTACAAAGATCCCCAACGGAAAAGACCCTGTTCCAATCACGTAAAAAAGGCCGCTCGTCACGGCCAGGACCACCCATTGATATTTTGAGGGCAGCAAATAATAGAGGGCGAAGCTTATCACCCATAGGATCACAAAACTGCCTGACAGAAATTGCATACTTACGCTTCCTCTAAGAGGCGTTCTACCAGTTCCAGAATCGCCGCCTTGTTCTTAAAGTTCTCCGCCACCACATACTTTGCGTCGATCTCAATGTCGAAAGCATCCTCCAGCTCGCTTACGATGTTGATGACTGTGAAGGAGTCGATGATTCCTTCCTCCATCATATTGTCGCCCTCGTAAGTGAGCGCCTCCTCACAGTACTCCTCTAAGATTTCCAGCACTTTTTCTTCCATATCCTATTCACCTTTCCCATAGTATATACCGTTGCGAGCAGAACGCCGCGAAAGCATGCCCGCATTAAAATATCCATTCCGTATTCTATAACACACGATATTTTATCTTGAGAAAATCTCCGCTCCGCAACGGCAAAAACAACAGCTTTTCCCCTTCCTCCCTTTTCTCGGGCGCGACCTTCCGATAGCGCACGACCACGGCCTCACGGCCTTCTATCTCCAAACGAAGCGGCGGAAATATCTCGCTTTTTCCATAGTCTACACAGCGCAAAAGTCGGTACGCCGCCTCCGCGTCGCCCGCAACGTTCAAAAAACCGTCGCCCGGAATCTCTTTAGAACGGTACAGCCGCCGCTCCCCCGAAAGATCCTGCGGCACAGCCTGCGCACTCTCGGCAAGAACTGTATCAAAACACTCGGCAAACCCTTCGCAGGCCAGGTTCATCAGTCGTTCCGTCAGCTCGTAGGCTTTCTCGTCGGGCCCGATCTCACAGCGTTTCTGCACAATGATGTTTCCCTCGTCCACGCCCGCCGTCACATAATGCCAGGTGATGCCCGTTTCCCGCTCTCCTTTGTAAATCACCCAGCTCGGGGCATTGCGCCCGGGGTAATTCGGCAAAAGAGCGTTGTGAAAGTTGATGATGGTAATGTTTTCCTTTTCCGCCAAGACCCCCGGGAACAGGAAATTGTTGCTGGCGGAAACGATCAGGGTCCTTTCCGCAATCTCGTCAAGATACCTCGCAAGGACTTCCTTTTCGGGAATCCTTTGAAAAGGAATGCCCCGCTCTGTGCAGATGTTTTCCGTAACGCTTAACGCATGGATCTCATGTTCGATAAACTCCAATTGATATGCGTAATCCGACCTTCTGTCGGCTATGTATTTGAGGATGTCGCCGGCTGCTTTGCCATAGCCGATGACGACCAGTCTTTTAAAATTCGTATTCATATGACACCTTTATGTTATGAAATAACATGGATTCCTGCTTTAAGGGCTCCTTGCACATTTCGTGTTATTTCCGCATCACCTCATCAGCCAATGTATTCCTTTAATTTTACGCGATCGATTTTCCCGTTAGCGTTAATGGGCATCTTCTCCACCATGATCACCTTATTCGGCAGCATATACTCGGGAACAAGATGCGAAATCTTCTCATTGATATAGGCTTTCTCCAGATTTTCTTCGATAAAGAGCACGATCTTTTGATGCTTCTCGTCGTAAAGACAGCAGTTTTGCGAAATTTCCTCCAGGGAAGATACCGCTGTCTCGATCTCTCCCAGCTCGATCCTGTGACCCATGTGCTTGATCTGGAAATCCTTTCTGGAAAGATAAAGGAGCTCGCCGTGCTCATTGTATTTCACGATATCGCCCGTGCGGTAAATCAGCTCCGGCACCGCCTGATTCAGCGGATTCTGCACGAAAGCCTCCCGCGTCTTTTCGGGGTTGTTGTAATAACCCATGGACAGGGACGTGCCCCGCACGCACAGCTCGCCCGCTTCATCGCCCTGCACAGGCTCGTCCTTTTCATTCAGGACAAGAATATCGGTATTGGGCATGGGAATCCCAATAGGGAGTGGTTCCTCGTCTGTAAATTCACGGTTTACCATATAATAAGTGCAGGCATCCGTGATCTCCGTGGGACCGTACAGATTCGCATACTGCACGTTCGGCAGGAACTTACGCCACACATTGAGCTGTTTGTTCGGCATCACTTCGCCGCAGAACAGCACGCGCTTTAAGGTGTCTGACAGATCCACATTGCGGAAGGCTTTTAACTTTGCCACCACGATCAATGCTGAGGGCACCCAGAAGATGGTGTTGATTTTCTTTTCCTGCAGATATTCTAAGAGAAGTACGGGCTGCGCAAAGAGATTCTTCGGCACGATATAGACGGTCGCGCCCGTCTTTAAGGCACTGTAGATATCGAGGATCGAATTGTCAAAATAGAAGGGCGCCTGATTGCCAAAGCTGTCCTTCTCCGTAATATCAAAGGTTTCCGTTACCCAGTCTATGTAGTCGATCACCGCCCGATGGTTGATGGTCACGCCTTTGGGTACGCCTGTGGAACCTGAGGTAAAGAGCACATAAAGCAGGTCCGTATCAATACACTTTCTGCGGGCGGCTTCGAGGGCTGCTTCCCTCGTATCATCCGCTTCCTTTTCCAAAACGTCTTCCAGCAGAAGAAATTCGCCCTCATAGGCATACTGCGAAAACACCTCTTTGAGGGGCGCCGTGGTGATAACAACTACAGGTTGCAGCACTTCTAAAATCTTATCTACCCTGCTTCCGGGCATATCCACGTCGATTGGCGAATAGAAATTGCCGCTGTAGGCTGTTCCCATAAAGGACACCAGCACATCGACGCCCTTCTCCAAAAAAATAGCGACAGGCTTCTTAAACAGCCCTCGCAGAGCCAGTTCGCCGCCGATCCGTCTCGCCTGCGCACGCAATTCTTTGAAAGTAATCTCCTTTTTCTCATCCGCATAGGCTGTCTTGTCGGGGAAACGTGCCGCCGTCTCGTCCAGCCAATAAGTAACGTTTGCTTTCATAAGTATCTATAGCCTCCGCCATATTTAGCGCGCATCTATCACAGGATAGTATGTATCCGCCGTCTTTTCCGTCTTTACATGGTACACATCGTAAAGATCCGTCATCTCCAGCCCACAGCCCGCCGGGTCGTAGGAGCCGTAGAGGGCGATCCCCTTTTCCAGCGCCAATTCTTTCACATTATCCTCCACCGTGAGCGTAATTTGAAATGCTGCCTCAGATTCTATGTAATTATACATCACGGGCGAATAGGGTGGCAAGTACAAAATGACCTCCACGCCTGCCGCCTGCAGATAGTCGATCAGCTGGGAAAGCCGCTGAAAATGATGCTCGTCGATTTCGGTGTAATCCGTCATGCGGTAGACCACATGCTCCTCCATGGCCTGCCTCGTTATCTCCTCCACGTCCGCTGCCTCTACCTCCCGCAGTTCGCGCTGATAACTGACACTCCCGTCAGAATGTTTGAGGTAACCCTCCGTCACCCAGTCATCTGTGTAGGCAACGGCAAACCGCTTTTTTGCCGGAAGCAGGGTGACATTGTAGCGGAAGTAATCCAGTGAGAGCGCCTTTTTCCAGTCCCGTCCCGTGTCTTTGTACGGATGCGCCAGTTCCGGCGACAACTTTCCCTGCATGGTCAGAGACATATAGTTCGCGTAACTTTCCAACTCCTTCCATTTCTCGTTGTCGTGACTGTTGTTAAAAAGAAAGGCATCCACGCCGATCACCGCTGTCTGCGGAAGTTTATCCTCCTTGACCGCTATGCCCGCCACCGCCAGCAGATCATAAATAGTGGCTTCCGACAGTCCCGCATTGTAAAAGGAATCCGTGCCGAACATCGTGTGATCGAAGGTGTACACGCGACTGGAACCGAACACCATCACCTGCGGCGCCTCGTCCATCGCCTTGATGCGCGCCGCCAAAAGGTTTCTGTCGTTGTAATCCGAGTCTTCCAGACCTTCCACATGCCTGCCCGCTGCCATCTGCGCGGCTATGTCGTCGTAGGTGACGCGCAGGAGGGCGTAGGAGTCCACGTAGTAGTTGGTGATTGCTATGAAAAGAAGCAGCGGCAGGAGAAAGAGCGCTGCCTTGAGCCATTTTTTTATCATATGTAACCCCGCTGAGTTTGATTGCATTTTTTCACTCATTAATCCGCTCATAATTCGCTCATTTAAATGAGCGAATTCGTTGGAAATTTATATCTTGTTCACATCTTGGTCATGTTGAACAAGATACGGTTCGCTGTGCAACAATTTATCATGACCATTTTGGTCATGATCTTGGTTATGAATAATATTTTTGATTTTAAGCTTGGGTTTTTCTGGCAATGTGATTTTTAATCTCCCCTCCTTTACTAATGTATTTAACTATTTTCTTCTGACAATGGCATTTAATCACCCTTCTACATAATACTTGAATAATCCGAAAATATATGACATAACTCTATCTCTCCTGATTGTATCCGATACACACACTTATAACTTTTTGTCACACCCTTACTTTCAATAAGCCGAAAAACACCGTGCATATGTTGATCCGACTCTGCATTTTGAATTTCTTCAATCAGTTTAGCATTAGACGATACATCAATCCTTTTTACAACAAATCCAAGCATTATATTTCTACCATAGTAAGAAGAGTATTTTTGTGAAATAAATCTTGCAACACCTTCCTTTATATATTTTTTATTCAAATCAAATGTTCCGTCAATTCTCTTGCATTCTATAATATAGTATGCATCTTCTTTTTCAAAATCACTTTTTAAAAGAATACGAATATCTACCCTTCCAGTATGTTTCCCGTTTCCGGCATAATTTTCCGGCACTTCAAGATCAAACCTATAAGCCGACATACCGCAAGCATCCTTTTGCTTTTTCATATATTCTTCAAGCATAATACTTCTAATTTTGTTCTCATCATTTGGTAGCTTTAACTGCTTTTTCTCGTAGTCTTCAACAACCAACTCGCATATATCGAGAATATAATTTGTGATTTTTTCAAAATTTGCCCGATATAACGCTTCCAAAATGTTCTTATTTAGTGTCCCCATCATTTGCAGTCCTCCTTTCCCAGAAGCACTGCATTTAAGACTTTATGACTGTCTTTTACAGCCATTGCAGGATGCCAATTCTTCGACTCTATGGATTTTACAATTACAACTGAGTTTTCTAAAAACTCTATAATATTTTTTGTTTGATAAAAGCAGTCATTCAACTGATAAATCATAAAATGAGTAAGCAGATTAATATTATCATCAACATTATTAACTACACTAACACACTCTGCCATTTTCTCAAAAGACAACTTTATTTCTAACGCTGCAAATTTCCCTTTTATATTCGGATAAATATTTATTGTATAGTACACTTCGCTTTGTGAAAAATGCTCATCCCATATCTCAGAAAATATTGATGCATACACTTTCATCTTTTCCACATCAGTTTTTTTCTCTTGATAAGTTCCACAAAGCATCGGAATCTGGACGGACAAAGCATAATCAACAAACCAATTATCCTGTAAACCATACATCTTCATGACGCATTTGTTTAATTCGCCTTGCAGTTTATTCTTACTTTGCTTAGACTCTCCTTTCTGCATTTTCTGAACCATCTCAACAAGTTCATCACTATATTCATATGGATAATCAGCCAACTCTTTCAAAAAAACCTGTTCTCTTTCTATTCCTGCCGAAGACCCCAACATTAAATTGAAATAAGAAAATAACGAAGAATTAAGTAATCCACATAAATTTAGCAAAATCTTTTTATCAGTCTTTTGGCCTTTTATACAATTTATCGTCTCTCTATACAGGAAATCCTCTTCCACATATGCTGCTCTTATAGAATAGTCAGAACAATCTAAACCTTTCCTAAAAAGCACATATGGCGCCTCGTATATCTTCGGTATTCTGGGACGATGTATTTTTTCTTTTTTGAAAATCGAATACGCCTTATTATTAAAATAAAAATGGTCTACCGTTTCATCAGAATCCAAAATTTTTCTTTCAACTAAATGGGAGGAATCTCTTTTATCACCTTCATTATCTTGGAGACCTTTTTTCATAATCAAATTGTGCTTCGAAACGATATCCTTTATAGTTTTATGCTTTTCACGCAAACTGTTAATAAGCTCAAGATCCCAATATCCACCATAAACCAGTATCTTCCACAAATCATCGTTTTCTAAGAACAATGTCTGTTTCACATACTTAACATCATCGGATTCAATCATAATTATCCCAAGTAATCTCAAATAGATATTTGGTTTCAAACTTATATACTCCACTTTATGATGCAAAGAACTCTTTCGGCACAGAAAGGAAAGCACAGCCGCCGGAGCTATCGCGCCTTTAAAAATTTGTTTTCTTACAGCCGAAATTTCTAACACTTGTTCTAGCTGTGTATCACTTAATAGTTTTTTTCTTAAAGCTACAGAAGGGCTCTTCCCCTTATATAATATTTTTGAAGGAATTACCAGACTACATTCAGTATCTTCATTTCCGATTTCCTGAACCTTAATCAAAAAAGCAACACAGATTTCTCCATCTTGTGCAATAACATTTCTATCTTTACAGAATCTCTTATAATTCTGCTGATTCACCCTTCCCCATGGTGGATTTCCCAAAATAAATTTAAAAGTTATCTTTTCAATTGACCTCATTTTTTCTTCGTTAAAAAAATCCCCAAAAAGAATGTTTTCATTTTTCAACAAAGGTAGCCTAAACTGTCCTAAGCTCTTAGGATCCTGATAGTCAAAAAGCGTAACATAAATAGAGAAAATTGTAACATCCACAGCTTCCTCATTATAATCTATCCCGTATATATTTTCTTTAACCAACGCACTTATTCTATCTTTATCCCGTAAAAAGCCCTGTGAATCAACATTTCGTTCCAATATTTTTTGGAGCGATTTAACCAAAAAAATCCCCGACCCACACGCGGGATCTAATACCCTACATTCGTTCTCATTAACAAGGTATTTCCCAACTGTACGATTTACAATATAATCTACCAAGTATTCAGGTGTGTAAAATGCCTTATCTTTATTCTGTCTTTCTTTGCCTAATAATATCTCATAAATATTACTTATCAGCTCAGTCGGAATAATATTAAAATCATAAAAAGGGAACAAACATAATTGTCCCGTTTCCAGCTCTTCTTTTGCCGCCAAAAAATTATGTAATACAAAAAGAGCTTCTTCCGTTATTTCGCTTTTTTCCTTTTCCTCATCCATTTCAAACAGATTGCCATTAAATTTCCCTTTTAAATATTTGATTAGCTCGAAAAAGTCATCTTTATTTTGAATAATTTTCAGGAATGTTTCCTGCGAATGTTTGACATCATCGCTAAGCCCCATATATCCAATATCAACTCCACGGTCAATCAAATATCGAATAAACAACACCCTCAGCATTAACTTATTTGCAAAAGTAATCTTGTATTCGTTTCTCAACTTTTGGGTAATATATCTGAGATTATCAATTAAAAATTCATTTAAATTTTTTTTACCCACATTTTGCTTATAAAAGTCTAAGGACAAATTATTTGTCACATTCCAATACGAAAACGGATTATTTTCATCACATTGGCTCAAGTCAAATTCAACAATATCTTGTAATCTGATTTTTTTATCATCATCTATAACCATACTTTTTCCATTATAAATTTTGATGTAATTGCCTTCATCAGAAATAACAACTGGCATTTGAGCATTCCATATTTTTCCATGAATATCCATATTTTCTCGACTGTTTAGATCATTAAAAAAAACGGTAAGTATTCTTCCATCCACAATATAAGCAGCATAAGGAGCCACTTCATATAACACTCTTCTATCATGCCATGATAACTCGGTACATTTATTGATATCAGATAAATAGAATAATTTTTTTGAGTTATGATATCCCAATCTTTGAATAACCTTGTCGATAGTCTCCATTTTCTCGCCTCCTTATCCTTATATATTATGTCATATACTGTCCAATAAACAACTCTTAATTCACAGCAGTTTATTATTCCAACTGTCGATGCTTTGTTATGTTCGTTCTTTTGTGCAAATATTTTCAGTATTCAAATCGCCTATTTTAACATTTATATATCCATCAGACAAATAAATGTGTTTAATATCTTTGATATAACACCTTGCTATAGCTTTCATTCGAAAAACCCTTAAAAAAATTTCCATTATTGCAAAAAATATAAACTCTGAAAAGTTTAATCTATCATACTGTCATCAAGAAACAGATTATCCAGCTCCTGTGTTGTCTGAATCTGCATTACCCGTATCCTCACTGCGCTTCTCATTAAGTCAAGTCTCTTCATGCGTTTCTTTCCCGTGATGCTGTCTTTGCCTTCACGAATCAACTGTAGTCTGCCAATCGGTGCACTTGGCTGTTTCTGTGCATAATCAGCAAGCGCTTTTGCCTTTGAGAGATTATCAGTCAAGTCCGATCGATGCGGTTCCAGAATGTCGATGACATATCCAATGTCCTCGACATTCCTGATGATAAGGAAGTCAGGGTAGAATCTTTTAGCAATTCCGTTTTCCAATCTTTGTAAACAAAGTCCCCAGCCCTTGGACGGATTGCGAATCCAGCAGACAAAATCAGATCGCTGTGACTCTTCATTAATCACCGCTTTCTCCCATGAATCTAATTTTATCTTAGCATAGCCGACTTCTTCGTTGACAAAGAAATGATTATAGTATTTCTCGCCATCCTGATCTACTATCGGGCGAATCTGCTCCGGTAAATGAAAGCTGTGTGCGCTGACCTCATTACCATTGGAAATGATGGCGTCGTACTGTTTGCGGTATTTATCTGACTGCATATGGGCAAATTGAAGCCTGTAACCATCGCTAAGCTCATTAAACTTGTTCTTGGCATAAAGATGCAGCTTATCCACGCAGTCCCTGTCTGCCGCAAACAAAATAACATGAACCATATACTCGGACGGATTGTTCGGATTGAAATGCGGAACGCCATATGCCGCGCCGAGTCCAAAGCCTCCGAGTATTTTCTCTGCAATGCGGAACTTCCGATCAATGTCCTCATCAGAGGATGTGTAGTAAATGTATTCCTTATCTTCGTTAACCGCCTCGCCAAACGCATCAAAAACCTTCCACGACAAATTCAGCTTTTTTACTTCTGCTGCAAGCACATCATACTCGCCGTTTGCTTTCAGCTTGGCGATGTATTCCTCAATCATCCTAACGCCGTCCTGCTGAATGTCGTGCATCGCATAGGTATCGAGACCTGTGTTCTTGATAAGCGAGGCAAGTTTAATCAAGGACGGCAGATAGTCCGTCGTTTTGAACGGCTTGATTTCGTAGGTTATTAGCGCGATTTTGTTGATAAATGCCGCAATTGCCTCCCTGTCAATGGGGTTCGTGAATACAAGCTGCATCTGCTCTGGTTCTGATGTGTTAGGAGCATCCGCAGTATCCGCCTGAGATGTCGATGTCGTTTCGTCATCTGTATTCTGCTGCGTAGGCACTGTCCTTACGGACGAATTATCAATATTTGTATCTGGCTTATCAGTATGATGCTGAGAAGTCGATTCATCATGAGTAGTGCTGTCTGTTGTAGTATCGTTTGTTTCGGGCTTCGGCGTTTCAAACAGCGGATCAACCGGAATGCCCTGTGACTGCTCGTAGCCTGCAAGCGTCATCTGATTTGGATCGACTGTCCGGCGGCGTGTCCTCGGGCGGTATCCCCATGTCTCGCGCGAATCGTTCCCGTAGCCCTCACTTTCAACGTCAGCGGGGATATCGCTGCCTTCCTCGTCCTGCAGGGCCTTCATGACTGACTCGACATTATCTTTATTAAAATGTGGCAAGAACAGGCGCACTTCATTCAGCGTTTCGTCCACGTCAATATGCCGCTGCAACGGCGTACGGATCATGCGTCCGAGGAGCTGGGCAATATAAGTAGCATCCTGCGCATGACGAAAAGACATCATGGTTTCCGCTCTTGGGCAGTCCCAGCCTGTTGAGAGATTCTCTTTGAAGAACACCACACGGATTTTCTTGTTATCTGCAATATCGGCAGCATCCACATGATGGATTTTTAGACCGCCTGCTTCAATAGTGGCAGTCTGCCCAAATGTGTGGACAACTTCATATTCTGAAAAATGAGCGCCAGTTCGGGATTCTATACGGGACAGGCATTCTCCGATTTCCGTTGCAGAGGCACTGTCGCTGCTACGGTTCTCCACCTGGATAACCAGCACGGGCCGCACCTGCTGGGAGTGCTGCGTCTCACAGTAGTAGTTCCAATGCTCGCATTTATCCTTCCACTCATCGGCAGCCGCCTGTAGGATTACCATGTCGTCAATAGAGTCCTGCTCCGGGTAGGTGATGATGATTCTGTCCTTCAAAAGACCTGATGCCCTGACTTCATCCGAACGGACATCCACATCATGACGGACAGATGAGATATTTCCCACAAGCCTGCGGAAACGCTCGTCCGTTGCGCTCATGCCAATAACAATAGGCATCGCTTCAAGACTGTCATCTTCACTGCCTTTTAAGAATTTCTGCATGATGGTTGTGGCTCTTGCGGCATCCCTGTCGTGCATTCCGCGATGCGCCTCATCGATAATCACATAGAGATGATCACCTTTCTGCTCGACAGTATTCTGTAAGGTCTGCCATATAGTATAGGTCCGGCTGTCGCCGCCATTTACAAGGCGGCTGGACTTGCCAAGCTTCTGCGTGTTCAAAAAATAAATCATCCCATCATCGAGTGTTTCAGCGTCAAAGGAATCGTCCTCGATGGTAACGCACTGATTCGAACGGATTTTGTCCGCTTTCTGTATCATTTTCGTCTTAGACTGTTCATTTAATTGCGGCGAATCGGAAAGCCATACGAAGATTGCCTCTGGCTGTTCGATCGTGGTTTCCGTGCCATGAAAGATCTCTTCAATGACTGCCGTCATTACAATGGTTTTGCCGGAACCGGTCGGCGCGCGGAACGCAATTACCTGCGGACGTCCATCAACTCTGTGATAAGCCACGGCGCTGTTTATCTCCGCAATCAGCTTTGAGACGGCTGTCTGCTGGAAGGATATCAATTCGTCTCTCATCACAATCACCTCCTGCTGTTTATTCTAAAGTTATCCAAATAGTCTCTGTATAACTGATAGGTTTGTTTCCCATTCAGCCCTCTGGACATACTGCGGTAGTCGGCATCGGAGTCCGTCACCAGATAGACCGTTCCAATCTCCGGCGTATTACCAACTTCTTCTGCAAACTTCGCATAGCAGCTGTTGTCATTGAGAATTGCCATATGGTTTTCGGGGAGTACCATGTACTCTGGGATGTTTTGACCGGCGAGTGTCGGACACCGGCCAAAACATCCTGCCTTCATCCACAAGGTGGGCAGCATTTCCCGGAATTGTCTGCCGATTCGGACAGCAGCTTTGTCAAGAAATCCAAGCTTGAAGTATGCGACATTCGTTTTGAAGCCATCCGCCATAGGAATGTCGCTGCCGAGATAATTGCCCTTCAACGGATTGCCGTTTACATCATGTCCTTCGATGGAGCAGACCGTGCGCGGCCAGGTGACATGGCAGGCAATCCCCAGTTTCTCCCATTCTTCATCGCCCGGTTTGTATCCCTGCTTCGTGAGAGACTTTGCCTCGGCCTCAGAGACCTCATTGTTCGTTACCATGACACATCGGCGGTGTCCGCCATCCTCTGCATTAAGCAGGTTGACGGCGTGCAGTGTTGTGCCAGAGCCTGCGAAGAAGTCAACGATAAGGGCATTTGGCTTGCCACTTAAGAAGTAACGCAGATCATCAAGGACCGAATAAATTGACTTTGGAAAAGTAAAGCGTTTTTCGCCTATTACTGCGGCTAAGATTTCAGAGCCATACGTACCTGCATTATGACTTGAAATGTTCCAAGCAGAACCGGGTCTAATAATATGCCCCTCGTCCTCAACAACAATTGCCGTTCCGTCCTCATTGTACCCCTCAATGGAGGCCTTTCCCTCTTTTATGGCTTCTATTTGGACATAGGAAATGTAATGCAGAAGATATGGCTGCGGTTTTCCTTTTGAATTCTTTCTCACACGCACAAAATGGTGATCCAGCAATTCTTTGAGGGTATCAGGAGTAACTCCCCAATTCATTTCAGTTCCATCATTTTTTACGGGAAAAACAGCAACAGCGCCCTCAATTTCAGGTGCAGAAAACCTATCCTGATCTACAGGCAAAGGGTCTCCAATGTGGACTATTTTTTCTGTTTCCACATCCACATATATCGGATAAAACTGTTGTGTTCCACCCTTAACCGTACCACGGCGAGATTCGTGATCTGTTCTTCTGAGTCGATACCATTCCACATAATGTTTTTCGCCTGCGGTAGGATAGAATACAGTGTTACTTCCAAACTGAAGAATAAATATGTATTCATCAGACCTTGAGAAGGAACCATCCCTGGTCGTTCCGCGAGGATTGATAACATCACTAATCATTTGCATTCTTGCATCGGGAAACATCTCCTCCAACAGGCATCCCAGATGCAGATATTCCTTTTCGTCAATCGTTACGATAAGAACGGAATCATTGTGGTTCAGCAACTTCTTTGCAATCCTTAACCGTTTCTCCATCATGGACAGCCATTTGCTGTGACGGTAGGCATCTGAACCATCCACATAGTCGTTGTTATATTTCCAATCCCTCGCTCCCGTGTTGTAAGGCGGATCAATGTAGATGCAGTCAACCTTTCCGGCATACAGATACTCTAAGAGCTGCAAGGCATGATAATTATCCGCTTCAATCAGCGTATGCCATAGGTCATTTTCGAGAGCATTACACACAGCATCAATTGGTTTCAAATACGGATAGATAGGCTCACCAAATTCCGCTACAACAACAATCTCATCCAATGCAACCTCTACCTCTGCATGATCCGTCTTGTGCTCACACACCGCCTTTTTATCTTTTATGGCATTCACCAGATAGATGTCCGACATCTGTCCGGTCTTAAGAGCCACTTTTGAACCAACGGTAATCTTTACATCATAAAGCGGCGTACACTCCGGCAGATGCTCCTCAAAGACAAGTCCGAACTTTTTCTGCTTTGCCAGCTTATTCACTTCCATCATAATCCGTTGACGCAACATGGGATCGTCTATTTGCTTTATCAAATCTTGCAATAATGCCACAGTCATTCACCTCTCTCGAAATAGTGTTTCTGCATTCATAGCACCTTGACCTATTCCCTTTACCCTTTCACCACAACATATTTCTGATTCTTACTCCTTGGCTTATCCGGAATTGTCATGATTAATCTGTTTGCATTCAGCAGCTTTTCCATCTCTGCTTTAATGCTCTTAATGGATTTATAGCCTAAAAATTCCGCGATTTCCTGTTTGCTTTTCGGCTCTGCACAAACTGTAAGGATTCTTTTTTCCTTGTCTGTCAGACCGTTATCTTGGGTATTTTCAAATTCATCTTGGGTATTATAATACTTGTCGGATATATCATTTTGCATTGATAATCCATAAAACACAACCATAATCTCGCTGGAACGAACCTTATATTCCGCCATCTTGTTTCCATTTTCCCTACAGTTTTCCCTGATTTTCTGTATTCCGCGTCCCGAGGATTCTATATAGCCCGCACGAAAAAACGCATTGGCAATCAACGGATTATATGGTCTGGAATTATGCTTGCCAAGCAGATTCTCCACTGTCCAATCCTCTGGAAATACACATTCATTTCCAATATATATTTTGCCACCCTGCGTATTCGCAAATCCACAGATCCATTTCAGATATTCATCTCTCCACGACTCTTTCCATTCTATATTTTGACTTTCCTTTTCCATTAGAATACCTCTCAAATAACAATGTTATGATACTCTGCCATGATACAACTTCCCTATCTTCACCAACCTTCCAAAACTATTTTACTACAAATTACCCGCATTGTCATTTACCAAGCCCCAAACAAACCAACACCGGCAGCGCCGCAAACACCCCATAAGCATACCGAAATTCATTATATACCGGGGTCGCGAGCATCAAACTTCCCAGCAGACACAGCGCAGGCAGAAAAACCGCGATCCGCCGCTTCCTGTAAAGCGCACAGGCCAGCGCAGCCAGCAACAGCCAGGTATTGGCCCCCAGGCTCCACACCCGCCTGTACAGTTCCTGAAAGTCCTGCAAAAACGTTCCCATGGCAAGGCTGTCATCGTATGTAAACAGTTTTCGTTCGCCCTCGATCCCAAAGGGATTATCCACCATAAAATAGTCGCTGTAAAGATACAGTTCATGGGGAATATGTAATGCATAGTACCCCGCCGTCTGCCTGATCTCTCCCTCCAGATAAAGCATCGGATTTCTCAGTCCCACCGTAAGCCAGAGTTTCGCGTAGGCAACCTTGTTTTTCGCTATGATTTCCTGATTGCCATTTTCACGTATGTAATTCTTTGTCAAATCAAACAAATATGGATTATAATATTCGTCAATATCAGCCAGCGGCATCACCTGCTCAAGCATTTCGATTTCCTCAGCCGTCAGGGAACCTCCTCTTTTGTAAGCGCATAGCAGATGCTGCGTCGGCATGGTCAGGCTCTCGATGGTATCAGGCGGCTCGACTTGGAGGGCGGACAGAATCGGCCCCTGCCAGAGCAAATACAAGGCCAGCACAATCAACGTGGATATCGTCAACGGCTGTCTCAGCACATGCTCCCGCCAGCAGGCAGACACCATCAAAAACACCGCCGTCCCCAAAAAGACGAAAATACCATTGCTGCGCAGGAGGCAGACTGCCAGCCCTGTCACAGCAAACCAAACCCACCGACGGTCCACCGCGCCCCGCGCTCCTGCCGCCTTCTCGACAATTTCTATACACGCCGTCCCTTTCGCCTGTGTACACTCAAAAACCGCCCACATAAACAGCAAAAATGCCGCCGTAAACCAGGCGTCCTTCCCCATACAGATCGAGAGCATGGCGTTGACCGGAAGCAGCGCATAAAAGCATACTGCCAGAATCAGCCAAAAAATACCCGTCCCCCTTTTATATAGGAGAAACAGCAAAAAGCCAAACACCGCAGCCGTCAATGTCATCTGGAAAAAGGTATACAGAGCCACTGCCGCTGTCAGGTTCCCAAACAGAACGTCCCCGACATCCAGAAACAGTTTGATGATCAGGGTGTGAAAGTACGGATGATGGTTTGATTTCGCCGCCATACCCAGCGCCTGCTCCATCTGCCAAACCGCATCGTTATTATACCAGGTGGGATAATACATCAGAAAATAAGGCAGATAGCAAAGCAGACACAGCAGAAAAAAGGAAAGCCGGATCCACCAGTGTCCCTGCCGTCTGCCTTCATTTACGAAAAGTTTTGTCACACTCTTACGCAAACTCACGGGCAAGGTAACATTTCGCGCCAAGCGCGCCGTCACCCCCGCTGCCAGAGCGCTGCCATTTTCCAACAAAAATCCCAGCAGCAGCAACACAGCCCAGGCAATGACAGTCCAGAGCGCAAGTCTTCCCATATTCCGCGCATTGCTGTAGTGGGCGGACCTCTGCCAATCGCCCAATACAATAAAAAAGGCATAACAGAACGCAAACGGAAGCATCAGCAGGATTTCCCGCCATTTGGGGGGCTGTATTCGCCTATCTCTCTCTGACTCCATGCTCAAACCTCCGTGTTTTCTACAAATCTGTTTCTCTCCCGTAAAACCGATCGTCCTTGCTGCCGCCTTCTTTTCTGTACGCACTCACTGCCGCCATAACTGCCTCAGCGTCGATATTTCCCGCACAGCTCCTCGATATAATCCCGCCACTGCTCATAGATCGCCTCGTCATTGGCTCTCTCCGCAATTTTCCGCGCATTCCTGCCCAGCTTTTCTGCAAAATCGGGATCCTCAATCAAGCGGTTGATGCCATCTTCCATGGCCTTTTGATCCTTGATGGGAATGAGAAGGCCATCCATCTCATCCGTCATAATGGTACGCGGACCGCCGCAGGGACAATCCGTCGCCACAATGGGCAGCCCCAGCGCCATCGCCTCCATCAGGGCATTGGGCAGCCCCTCCCAATCGGAGCTGAAAGCAAAGAGCGCCGCATCCACAAGGTCCTTTTCCAGAGAATCACTTGCCCCCATCAGGTGCACATAGTCCTCAGCGTGAAGTTCCGCAATGGTGCGCTCCAAAAGTTCTTTTGTGCCATCCTTGGAATCGGGACCGTAAATTTTTAAGTCATAGTCGGGGTGCTTTTGATGCACCTCATGAAACGCCCGAATCAGCATTTCCTGATTTTTGAAATCCACCAGACGTCCCGACTGCACCACCGTCTTTGTTCGCTTAGCAGGTTCTGGCACGCCGATATACTTTGGATTTAAGGGATTTAAAATGATGCGGGAATTTTTTTGCAGTCTGGGCGCAAAAAATTCTCTCGCTCCTTCCGTCTGGAAAACGCAGCCATCCGCTCTGGGAAAGAGAAAGGGAATCTGTACTTTGTCGAAAAGCATGTCATAGTGCCCTGTGGGATCTGTGCGAATAGAGATGAGCACCGGCAGTTTCATAAAGAATGCCGCAGTCAGTCCCCGATAGAGGGCTTTTCTGGCGAACGGAATCAAAATATCCGGCTTTTCTTCACGCAAAAACTGTTTCAAATAATGAATATGCAGCAGAAACCGAGCAATACTGCCCTTCTTTTCATCCCCCGGCCGTAAACCGACGTGCACGCGCCGCACCCTGTCATCCAGCTGAAATTCATCTTCCCCCTGCCACAGTGTGGCGACGAGCACCTCGTAGCCGTTTGCCGCAAAGCGATTGGCAAGATTCGAAACCACCCGCTCCGCGCCACCCTGCTCCAGGCAATTTAAGTGAAACGCAATCTTAGTCATCCGACAACTCCCTAATTTTACGAATATATTCTTCCTTAGAGAAGTCACCCGCCCGCTCCACGGAAAGCCTTCTGTAGCGCGCCATTTCCTCCTCGTCCTGCAAAAGCGCGATAACCCGCTTCGCCGTACGTCTTTCTTCCTCCTCGATATGGGAAGCGTCCATGTCAGGTTCCTTTTCCATATTGGGCACCAAAACACCATATTTGCCGTCAAAAATCTCCGCCGGCCCCGTCATGCAGTCCGTCGCCACTGCCACCAGCCCCAGCGCCATGGCTTCTACCAGCGCATTCGGAAATCCTTCCCAGTAAGAGGTCAGAAGGTAAAGCGTTCCCTTTTTCAGATAGGGATAGGGATTTTTCTGCAACCCCGCGAAGCAGACCGCGTCTGCGATCCCTAAGTCAGCCGCGAGTTTTCGGTAGGCTGTAAACTCCCCTTTGCCAATCAATAACAGTTTCGTATCCGGAAGGGCCTTATGCACCAGAGAAAAAATCTTGAGCAGGTGCCAGTATCCTTTGACTACATCTTCCCTTCCCATAGAGACGATGATCCTGCCGTCCTGCCAGGGAAGGTCGGCTGTCCCTTCCTCGGCGCGGGCTTCGATCTGCGCGATATCAAAGAAATTTTGCAGGGTATAGGCATGATCACAGGCGTACTTCTCTTCGATCTCCTGCCTGATCGTCTCCGAACAGCACAAAAGTCGGTCTGAACATTTGCAGTACAGCCTGATCTTCGCGCCTTCCAGATCCATATAGCTTCTGACGCCCAGCCAGCATTTCGCACCTTTTTTCCCAAAAAGCCGCCCGGCAAACACATTCGCCAGATTGGCCGTGTTACCGAAACTGTAGGCAATGTCGATCTTTTCCTTCTTTTTCAGCCTATTTAAGCGGTGGGCGCGTTTCAATACATTGAGTATCTTCGCCAATTTCCCCGGACGGGGTGGCACCTTCAAGTCAATGACCGGCGTCCCCTCCACGTCAAAGTCGATATTGGCGGAATCAAAAATCGCGATCTTTACCTCAAAGTACGGCTGTAAGGCCACCGCTGTCATGGCACAAACTTTTTCCAGTCCGCCCTGATGCAGGGACGGCGCAATCAGCAACATTTTTTTCATCGTTTATAAACTCCATTTCAGGCATCCGCGCCTCATCCGCCTTACTGTGCTGTCACACTGCCAATATACGCAGCGCCTTCTCCAAGATAAAACCGCCTGTACCCCTGCGCCTGCGTCCTCACATCGAACCCGGCCTCCGTCAATTCTTTCGCGGTATTGCGGCGCACATACGCCGCCTGCTTTAACACTTCTTCCGCCCAGCGCTCGGGCGGCTCGTCAATACTAAGCCAGGTCACCAGATCCGTGGCCTCGGCCTCCCTCGTCACAGTGTCGGAAACGATACAGGCAAGCCCCGCTGCCTGCGCCTCCACCAGCACACCCGGCAGCCCTTCAAAAAAGGAAGGCAGTAGAAACACATCCATCGCCTGATAATAACGCTCTGTATCCTTGCGATTTCCCAGGAATTTCACGCGCTCCGCAATTCCAAGCTCCCGACACCGTTCTTCCATGGCCTGACGCGCCCCGCCGTCTCCCAAAAGAAGCAATACGGCGTCGGACCGTTTTTGACAGACCGCCGCGAATACCTCTAAAAGATAAGGATGGTTTTTCTGATAGTCAAACCTTCCCACATGACCGAGCACCAGCTTGTCGGTGATTTTTAGCGCCTCACGCGTCTCCTGCCTTTTCTTCTCATCAAAGGCAAACCGCTGCACGTCTATGGCATTGTGAATGATCTTCACCCTGCCCTGTTTCATGGCATCTGTGCCAAACACGTCCTCCCCTGCAATCTTTGAGCAGGCAAACAGAACGTCCGCCTTCTTAGCCAGCCCTCTCCGAAAAAAGCGGGTAGCAATTCCCTTCGGTCCCTTCACCACCCCGGCGTTTCTGGCGTGCGCAACAGTCATTGGAATCCCAAACCGCTTCGCAATGGGAAGGTAGATTGCCGCCGTGCTGGTCATATGCCCCTGCACCGCCTGAAATTCATGATACGTTGCAAAAAAGGATGTCACTGCCTTTTTATATGAAAAATAATTGTAGACTTTAAATTTGGGGAGCGCATAAATGTGCCCGCCCAGAGACTTGATCTCCTCGTCATAAAATTGCGGCTTTCTGATGCCGCCGCCATTCTGATCGGGCCGTGCCGCCGTATCGTCTTCCTGAAAAACCGTAAGGAAACCTTTCTTCACGGCAGAAGAATGAACCAAAAAATCAAACCGGATCTCGTCCCTATCCATCTGGCGGTAAAGATCCATGATGCGGCTCTCCGCGCCGCCCAGCCCTACGCCGCCCAGCACATGCAGTACGCGTATCTGTTTTCCCTTATCCATATGGCCATCCATCCTCCATGCCGAATCTGTTCAGGCAAACACCGCTTGTTTCCATATCGAATCTGTCCAGGAGCGCACTGCCTGTCTCCATACTATTCCAGTATATCGTGTGCCGCCAGCATCAGGCTGCTCTCATATCGATCGATCAAAAGCGAACCGTCCACCGTGCGCACCACGGGCCTGCCGTCGAAAACATCGATGACCTCTCCCGGCGCAAAGTCCGAAAAATCAATCATTTCATCGAAGGGATGCGCCTCCCAGACGCGTACCTCCTCCCCCTTACAAAAGGCGAACGCTCCCGGAAAGGGCGCCGCCACCCCACGGATCAGGTTATAAATATCACGTGTTCTGTTATGAAAGTCAATTTTGCCGTCCGCCGCCGTGCGCTTCTCGTACCAGGAATCAAAGTCCCTGGATTCCGTGCGCACTTCGACCTTTCCGCTCTCATAAGCGGTAAGCAGCTTACGGATCAGGTGTTTCGAGCAGATCATGTTCTTATACTGGGCCGTACGGATATCGTCATGAGGCGTGATGGAAAACATCTCCGTGGCAAATATGTTCGGGCTGTCCGCTTTCTCGTCATAGCGAAACAAATTCAGGTTAAAACGCGTATCCCCAAGAATCATCGACCAGTTTAGCGGCGAACGTCCTCTGCCAAAGGGAAGATAGCCGCTGTTGCCGTGAAAGCCAAACACCCCATACTTGAAGCAGTCCAACACTGATTTTGGCATCAATCTCTGCCAGCCCATGGAAATCCCGATATCAAACTCGTTTTCCCGCATCAATTTCTGCGTTTTTTCATCAGTAAGGAAATAGCTGTCCGCCTCGTGCACGGGAATCCCATACTTTTCCGTCAGCACCGACAAACCCTTGTAACCGGAAATCTGATTCTTTTTCGTCACCTCCGGGCTGATCGTAATCACCAAATCCACAGGGCATATCTCCTCCTGTATAAAACTTACGATATTCTCGGATGTATCTTTCACTCCAAATACAACTACCTTATATTTCATTTCAAATACTCCTTATACCAATCGATCGCCAGCGCGATCCCCTTCTCAAAGTCATACGTGGGATCGTACCCCAAAAGCGTCCTCGCCTTGGTGATATCGGCATTGGAATCCCGCACGTCGCCTGCTCTGGGCGGTCCGAAGTTCGGCTCCACCGACATCCCCAGCGCCTTACAGAGATGCTCATACATGTCGATCAGATACAGTCTCCCGCCTGCGCCGATATTAAACGCCTCTCCTGCCGCAGAAGAATCCGCTTTGCAGGCTCGCAGATTCGCCTCGATCACATTATCGATATAAGTAAAGTCGCGGGACTGCCTGCCGTCTCCGTTGATGGTCGGCACCTCCCCATGCAGAAGCTGCTTCAAAAATTTCGGGATCACTGCCGCATACATGCCGTTTGGATCCTGCCTGCGCCCAAACACATTAAAGTAGCGGAGCCCGTAGGTATCGAGGCCGTACAGCTCCTTATACAACCTTCCGTATTCCTCATCCGTCTTTTTGGTGAGGGCGTAGGGAGAGATCACCTTCCCCTCCTGTCCTTCCTTCTTCGGAAGCTCCGTCGAATCGCCGTAAACGGAAGAACTGGACGCGTAGACAAACTTTTTCACGCCGCACTCTGTCGCCGCCTCCATCATGTTGAGCGTGCCACGGATATTGATCTCCTCATAGACAAGCGGCATCTCAATGCTTCTGGGCACGCTGCCCCAAGCTGCCTGATGCAGCACATAGTCGGCACCCATACATGCCTGCTTACAGGTCTCAAGATCCCGGATATCTCCCTCTATAAAATTAAATTCCTCTTTTCCCATAAAATGTTCGATATTCTCATATTTTCCCGTGGACAGATTGTCCAGACAGCGCACGATGCAGCCCATGTCGAGCAGTGCTTCGCAGAGATTCGAGCCGATAAAGCCCGCGCCCCCCGTCACAACAAATACCGTCCCCTTTTCAAATGCAATATCCTGATAACCCATTTTTCCCTCCCTTTCACAGCATGACGGCTTCCCGCCGAAAGCCATTGTTCATCAACTCATTGATTTTGTCTTTTCCAGTCCGTTTTTCCAAAATAATCGATTCTCGCACACTTCTCTGACCAGCAGATACAGTGCCATATAAAACAGAGAAAACCCATAGATCATATACCGCGACAGACACATGATCGTAATGGAAGTTGCGCACACATTCGCCACAATAAACAACAGCGCCGTTCCCATAACGACCGCTGCCTGAAACCGCCTTTTGACAAACACCTGCCAAAGCAGCAGCCCCGCCGCCAGCACGTACAAAAAGAGCGCAGCAAAATTGATCAGCGGATGCACCACAGCGATACTCCTGACAAAACCGTTGCGGCATAATAAGATATAATCGTAAAGCCACTGACCAAAGCAAGCCGGCAGGAGCTTTTTTATCATTTTTCCCGCCATTTCATCAGACATGCTGCTCTGCTCGTAATAGTCCACTTCTCCCAACCCGAAATAGTAAGCAGACAGCTCCGCCTCAAGAATCTGAAATTTCAAAATATCATGATTTTCTTCCAGATAAGTCGCACGCTCGTCAAATCCGTCTCCGGCATACACATAATTTAGTTTCTGTTCCATCGCCTTTCCGTAGAAACTATCAAAAAAGATCTGCTCCGGAGCTCCCTCCTCAAAAACCTCCCTGTCCCCCTCGTCGCAAGCATACATCACGTTGGTCAGCGTGTTCACCTGTCCGTAGGTATTGCCCATAAAATAGCCGGTGACACCATAATTATATACATGAACCGTCAAATCACGCAGCAGAAAAACGAAAACCACCGTTGATGCGCAAATGAATAACGCCCGACATTTTTTGTTCAACAGCAGGCGGATTCCCAGGAGAAGCGCCCACAGAAGGATCGTAGTCATCATCTGTCCTCTTGTCATGGAGAGCAGATAGGCAAAAAGCAGTGCCAATACCGTATCACGCCATTTCCCCTCAAAAAGCATCCGCAAAACAAAGTATATAAATATAGTAAAAAGCGGGATGCACAATGCTTCGCTCATCACCGAATTTTCCAGGAAAATATGAAGCGCCGACACATACCGCGTGATCAAATGCGGCAGAAGCTGCAAGGCCACGATCAGCAGTTCCTCCCACAGGCGCAGACCAAAATGACGAGTTACATACTCCGCAAGCGCGGTGATCCCCAAAGCCGTGAGAATCCCCTGCCCGGCCATCGCCCACACAAGATACCCTTCTCCAAAAACCGCACGGAAAGCCGCCAGATAGAGCGGGTAGAGCGGCTCCCTGTGGATATGCATCATAATATATTGTTCAGAATCATTATAAACCCCGACTCCGCTGACTGCAAGCAGCCCCAGAAAAAAGGCAAGAAGCCCTGCGAAAAGACACAGAGCTCTCTTTTTGTCTCTACTCAATCCTACAATCTCCAATACAGAAAATCCTCTGTCAGATATTCTTTATGGTTCAATATCCCTTTCAAGTCCATCAGCACTTTTCTCTTGTGTGCCGGATGATAGAAAGAAGAAATCTTCTCCCTGTCAAGCTCCAGAAACTGCTCATGCGCCACAGCAATAATCAGTGCGTCCACATCCTTAATGTCATCCATCGTCTGAAACTCGATCCCGTAAAGATGTTTCGCCTCTCCCGCATCTGCCGCCGGGTCCACCACAATGGGCGCAATTCCATATTCACCCAGCTCTCTGTAGATGTCGATTACCTTCGTATTTCTCGTATCCGGGCAGTTCTCCTTGAAAGTAAATCCCAGGATCGCCACCTTCGCATGTTTCACGGGTATATTCGCCCGTATCAGGTCTTTTACAAGACTCTCCGCCACATATTTACCCATGTCGTCGTTGATGCGTCTGCCGGAAAGGATGATCTGTGAATGATAACCGAGCTGCTCCGCCTTATAAGTCAGATAGTAAGGATCCACGCCGATACAGTGCCCTCCCACAAGGCCCGGCATAAAAGGCAGGAAGTTCCATTTCGTACCCGCCGCCGACAGCACGGCCTTCGTGTCGATCCCCATCTTGTGAAAGATGATGGAAAGCTCGTTCATAAACGCAATATTGATATCCCTCTGGCTATTCTCAATGACTTTGGCTGCCTCCGCCACTTTTATGGATTCCGCGCGGTAAACGCCTGCCTCCACTACCAGCTCATAGACCTTAGCCACGATATCAAGGGTTTCCTCATCCATACCCGACACGATTTTCGTGATCGTCTCCAGCCTATGTACTTTATCGCCCGGGTTGATGCGCTCGGGAGAGTACCCGATCTTGAAGTCCACGCCGCACGTTAAGCCTGACTCCTTCTCCAAAATCGGCACGCAGATATCTTCCGTCACACCCGGATACACCGTAGACTCAAACACCACCACAGAACCCTTCGTCAGGTTCTGTCCCAGAATGCGGCTCGCACCTTCCACCGGAGAAAGATCCGGCGTATGATCGTCATTGACGGGCGTAGGCACCGCTACAATATGGAACTTTGCCTCCTTAAGCTTTACCGGATCTGCAGTAAACTCCACCTTCGTACTGCGGATCACCTCGTCACCCACCTCGTTTGTGGGATCGACGCCCTTTTTGTACAGATCGATCTTCGCCTCATTTAAGTCAAAGCCCACTACCTGAATCTTCCTTGCGAAAGCCACCGCAATCGGCATGCCTACATAGCCAAGCCCTACAAGGGAAAGCTTTTCCTCACCGCTCACCAACTTTTCAAATAAATCCATTTGTTATCCATTCTCCTTTCCGTATGCCTCCATACTCCATCTTCTCTATCTTTACTGCGCAGTCCCAGCGTCAAATACGCCGCAGCTTTCAGCCTTGGTCCAGTATCCGCCCGACCTCATCCATATACGCCGCTGTCACCAACTTACGGTCAAATTCGCGTTCCATCTTTTCCCTGCCGCGCTGCCCCATGGCCGCCCGCTCCTTTGTGGAAAGCGCAAGAAACTTGTCCATCGCATCTATCAGCTCAACAGGTTCACCCGGCGTAAAACCAAAGCCCGTCACGCCCTCTTCAAATGCCTCCTTACAGCCGCTGATATTCGAGGCAATAACCGGTCTGCCCGTGGCCGCGCCCTCGATCAGCGCATTGGACATCCCCTCGTGAAAGGAAGCCACCACAATGGCGTCAGCTGCCGCCAAATACTCATGTACCTGCGTATGAAAGCCGATCTGACGGATCACACCCTCCTTCTCCAGATCCTCCAAAAGCTCCTGATAATCCTCGTCACAGTAACCCATGATATCAAAAAATACCCGGTCACTATGTAAGCGTTTCGCCGCCTCTATATACTCCAGGATGCCCCGCTCCTTCATCACCCGGCCGACAAAGAGAAAATGCGTTTCCTCCCTCTCAGGATACGGTTCATATGTGTGTTTTTCCAAGCTCACACCAGAGCCCATGACCATCCGCGTCTTCCGCGCCGTGATACCCATGTCCTGAAAAATACCTCTGTTCTCCTCGTTCTGGAAAAACACGCATGCCGCGCGTTTTAGGCCCGCACGGTACATCCCGACAATTAGTTTCAGGAATAGCCCTGTCCTGTCAAAAGCGCCCCCAAGCCCCGTGATCGTGGCAATATAGGGAATCTTCCGCATCCCCGCGGCAAACCCTCCATAGATATTGGGTTTAATTGTATAGGTCACCACCAGGTCCGGTCTGATCTCTTTCATCATTTTAGCGTAAGCGCAGTATAACTTCAAGTCTTCCAGCGGATTGATTCCCCTGCGGTTGATGGGCGTCTCTATGATATGACACCCCGCCGCTTCCAGCTCCATGACCTTTACATCGTCCGGCATACTCACCCACACTTCATATATTGCGCAGAGCGCCTCTATAAATTCGCCCCGGAAGTCATACAGTCCGCCGGAGGAGTTCGTCAAAACCAGAACTTTTTTCACGGTACGATCTCCTCCCCAGCCATATCCCGTATCATCACCTCATTAAACTTCATCATGCAGACCCCTTCCTGATATTCCCCGATCCGCTTCTCATTCTCCTTCCCGGAGAGATTATTGACCACTGCCGCAGCCATATTCACGCCGCAGCCGTAGGCGTGAGGATAACCGCCGCCGAAACGGGGATTGACCTCAGAAATATAATAAACACCGTTCATCTCAAAAATGTCAATATCTATCATGCCCCGAAAGCCGCATTTTTCTGCAAAATCCCGAATCAGTGCAAACAACTTCTCATCTTTGTAGGACACAGACTTATCGGTCTCTCCCGCCCGCATCTTGATCTTCTTCTTTACAAAGATATCCGTACATTTTCCGGAGATCATGTCCACATACACATCCGCGCCAAATTCTTGGCCGTCCATGTACTCCTGAATCATCAGATCGTCATAGAGATCGCAGAGAACTTCAACCTCTTTTTTGCTCCCGACCTTATTGATATGAATGCTGGCGCTGCCTCGCACAGGCTTCACAAAGACCGGGTAGGCGATCTCCCCGGCTTCCTTCGCCCGGTAAAAGGATTCCTTGTCCGCATAGCATTTCGCCGTAGGAATCTGCATTTTTTGGAGCAGTTCAAACATCCTGTACTTGTCAAAGCACGTCTCCACCAGCTCGTAATCAGAGACGATGGGCGTCGTCCCCACCGCCAGAAACTTCTCGCGCTCCTTCGCCAGAAGGGACAGTTCCGGATCGATCAAAGAAAAAACACCTGTTATTTTTTCTTTCATACAAATATCCAGTATCACATCCAAATATCCCGGCGCCGTGATCCGCGGCACCAGATAAAAAGCATCTGCCTCGTACACCGCAGGCGCCAGGTTAGAGCAGTCCGTCGCAACCACTTTACCCCTGCCCGCCAGTTCTTTCTTAAAATACTGCACCACCTTGTCGCGGGTGCCCGCACTCAAAATCAAAATATTCATGCCTCTAAACTCCCTGTCTCCTCAAGCCGCTTCTTGCGGATCTCCGCAAAGTTTCCTTCCGCCGCGTTGGTGTCCTCCGCCACTTCGTCAGTATGCCCAAGCACCGTCTGCACCGTCATCCACAGCACCTTCATATCCATACCAAAGGTCAGATGCTCCACATACTCCACATCCTTTTGAAACCGCCTGTCCCAATCAAGGAAATTGCGCCCACTGACCTGCGCAAGCCCCGTTAGTCCCGGTCTCACGCTGTGTCTTAAGCGCTCCCGCTCCGTATAATAAGGCAAATAGGAAACGAGCAGGGGTCTCGGACCGATCACGCTCATATTACCCTTCAAAATATTAAAAAGCTCCGGCAGTTCATCCAAACTTGTCGCCCGCAAAAACTTCCCAAACTTCGTAAGCCGCACCGCATCCGGCAGAAGCTCGCCCTTCTCATCCCGCGCATCCGTCATGGTACGGAATTTGTAGAGCGTAAAGATCTTCTCATTTTTTCCCGGCCTCTCCTGCTTAAAAAGGACAGGACTGCCCAGTTTCACCCGCACCAAAACAGCAAGCACCGCCAAAACAGGGCTCAAAACGATAATGCCGCACAGGGACAGCAGAATATCCAAACCTCTTTTGATACCGTTCTTATACATATAGTGTTCCTCTTTGCGGGTAAATTATCATCTTCCGTCTGTATACTGCTCGTTGCCATCGCGAATATTATATCATGAAATATATCATCCCGACACAACTTATTTTTAAGTCTACATTGCGTTACCTTCGTATAAGTTGTATAATATTTACTATAACACGAGAAATCTTTCCGGGAAATTATACAAAACTGCTTAATAAGGAGGTATGCGCATGAAAGAACTTGTAAAAATCCACTCCAAAAGCCATCCCAACATCGAATTAAAGGCGATCCACGGCCACTTTGTAACCCCCAACTCTCATATCAATCACTTTTTGGATATGACCACCATGAAAACGAGATTGAGTGAAGCATCTACCGCTGCAAAGGAGTTAAGCAGACAGATCATGCTCTCTACCGTAGTGGATACGATCGTCTGTATCGACGGCTGTGAAATCATCGGTGCCTTCCTGGCAGAGGAATTGACAAGAGCAGGCATCTATTCCCGCAATGCGCACCAGACGATCTACATCGTCACACCTGAGTATTCCACATCCGGCCAAATGCTGTTCCGCGATAACTATCTGCCCATGATCAAGGACAAGAACGTACTGCTGCTTCTTGCAAGCGCAACGACAGGACGTACCGTCACTAAGGCGGTTCAGACCCTGACCTATTACGGTGCGACCATCAGCGGCGTAAGCGCCATCTTCAGCGCCGCCAACTCTGTCGTGGGCATCCCGATCAATGCGCTGTTTACCACATCGGACATCCCCGAGTACAAGACTTACAGCCCGGAAGAATGCGCATTATGCAAAGAAAAACAGGCTATCGACGCTTTTGCCAACGCATATGGCTATTCTGCGATCCAGTAAACGATCGAAGGAAATATTTTTGTATTTACAATAGTCTGATCTGCAAAAAAGTAAAGTTATTTTGATACCTCAAAATAACTTTACTTTTTGATTGGGTTCTTACTGTCTACTTGATATCCTGATACAGCGCATAATAATCCGCTTCCATATTATCCGCATACCTGCCGTAAAACTGTTTTGCGTCGTCAAGCGCCTTATTATAGATCCGATTCCCCAGCATCTCCTGAAAAAAGTCCAGAATCCTGCCTGTTCCAATGATACCCAGATCCAAATCATGTTCTTCCTTAAAAAAAGCCGCAATTTCATCACACATCTGCGCCTTGACCTGATCTTCAAATACGCCTGTCATCCCGCTCTCCTTTCGCACAGTGAATTGGCACAGCATCGAAATCGACACCCATACTTTACTGTCCTAAAACAGCTCCCGCACCGTGCGGATGATTGCCTCCATCTCCGCCTCCGTATTCTTGATATCGCTGGGCAGGCAAAAGCCCCTCTCAAAGATATCCGTGCCTACGCTGCTGCCGTCCTCATTGTGCGCAAAAAAATCGCACTCTGAAAAGACGGGCTGTAAGTGCATGGGTTTCCAGATCGGCCTGCTCTCCGCATTCAGTTTCTCCTCCAGCGCATCCATTACAATATCAGATGTTATTTCACTACTCTTATCAATCGTCAGACAAGAGAGCCAGCAGTTGGCGTCCCCGTCAGGATTCATGGGATTCATACGCAGTTGCGGGATATCCGCAAAGGCTTCCCGATACTGCTGATAGATGGCCTTCTTTTTCGCTTTGTGCTCCTCCAAATGCAGAAGCTGCCCTCTGCCAATTCCCGCCGTCACATTGCTCATGCGGTAATTATAGCCAATCTGCGAGTGCTGGTAATGCCTGGCGGGATCTCTGGCCTGGGTCGCCAGGAAGGTGACCTTTTTCGCCGCGTCCTCCTCCGCCGAGACGAACATGCCGCCGCCGGAAGTGGTGATGATCTTATTGCCATTGAAGGAATAGATCCCGTATTTTCCAAAGGTTCCCGTATGCCGTCCCTTGTAGGTGCTGCCCAAAGACTCTGCCGCGTCCTCGATCAGCGGTACATCGTGTTCCGCGCAAATTTCCATGATCTCGTCGAGTTTCGCAGGTGTACCGTAGAGATGCACGCAGATCACCGCCCTGGGATGCGGGTATTTCTCAAATGCTCTTCTGAGCGCCTGCGGAGACATATTCCAGGTATCCGGCTCCGCATCGATGAGCACGGGCGTACCGTTTTCGTATACAATTGGGTTGCACGATGCAGCGAATGTCAGATCCGGGACAAACACCACATCTCCCCTTCCGACTCCCAAAAGCCGCAGCGCCATATGAATGGCGGCCGTGCCGGCAGACAGAGCGGCCGCATGACCACAGCCCGTATATGCCGCGATCTCTTTCTCAAAGGCATTCACATTGGGACCCAGCGGCGCCACCCAGTTGGTATCAAACGCCTCCTGTACATACTTCTGTTCTTCCCCGTGCATCGTCGGAGAAGATAGGTAGATTCTCTTTTTATCCATGATTTTGGTTCTCCTCATAATGATATGTCGGCACAATCTTTTGAATCAGCGGTCGGATATCCGAATTTTCAATCTGGCACTCGTCCTTGAGTTCTTTTAAGTCCGCAAAAAATTCATGTTCATCCAACTCAATCGGTTTTCCGATACGAATCATCTTGTTTGCCGTATTTTTCATACCTTCCTCATCCATCAGCAGCTCCTCATAGAGCTTTTCTCCCGGACGCAGACCCGTAAACTCGATTTTGATATCCTCGCCCACACGAAACCCTGAGAGTTTGATCAGGTTCTCCGCCAGAGAAAGGATCTTGACAGGCTCTCCCATATCCAACACGAAAATCTCGCCTCCTTTTGCATAGGCGCCTGCCTGCAGCACCAGAGAAACCGCTTCCGGGATGGTCATAAAATAACGGATGATATCCGGGTGCGTGACCGTGACCGGTCCGCCAGCCGCGATCTGCTTGCGAAAGAGCGGAATCACGCTGCCGTTGCTGCCCAGGACATTGCCGAAGCGCACTGCCACAAATTCTGTCTCGTAATGCTTATCAAACGTCTGAATGATCATCTCACAGATCCGCTTGCTGGCCCCCATAATGTTCGTGGGATTGACCGCCTTATCGGTAGAGATCATCACAAAGCGCTGCACGCCGCTCATGGCCGCTGCCTGCGCGGTCTTAAAGGTGCCAAAGACGTTGTTCTTGATGGCCTCAGTGGGGCTGTCCTCCATCAGCGGCACATGCTTGTGCGCCGCCGCATGATAGACGATATTGGGATTATATTTCGAGAAAATATAATTCATCCTATTCGTGTTTCTCACAGAAGCAATCAGCACCACCAGATCCAACTCGGGAAAATCCGATTTTAACTCCTGCTGTACGTCGTAGACAGAGTTTTCATAAATATCGACGATCACAAGCTGTCTTGGCTTGTGCGTCGCGATCTGTCTGCACAGCTCACTGCCGATGGAGCCGCCGCCGCCCGTGACGAGCACCACCTTTCCCTGCACATACCCAAGAATGGAGTCCATATCAACGGTGATGGGATCCCTGCCAAGCAGATCCTCCACCTCCACATCCCGCAGCTTGCTGATATTGACCTCACCATTCACAAGCTGGTACATCCCCGGCAGAGAGCGGAGCTTACAGTTAGTATCCTTGCAGATTTCCAAAATATTGCGGATCTCCAGCCTGGATGCGGAGGGCATGGCAACGATGATCTCGTCCACCTCGTAAATATCAGCACACTCCACGATCTTTTCCCGACCGCCGACCACTTTGATGCCTTGAATATAGCGTCCCCACTTTCCCTTATCATCGTCGATGATACACTTGATGACCATAGTGGAAAAATTACTGTTCACAATCTCCTTGATAATGACGTTGGCTGCCTCGCCTGCGCCGATCACCATCACGGAGATCTGATTCTTTTTATTTTGCTGCTTATGCTTTAAACTGCGGAAAAAGCGATAAGAAAAACGGCTGGCAAAAATACAAACCACGAGCACCGCCAGATAAGCGGGATAATAGCTTCTTGGCACTGCCTGCGCAGTGATTCTGAAAAACTGCAGACCGATCCCATTCGCCAGCGTAGAAAGCGTACAGGCCAGCACGATGTTCTGCAGTTCCGTCTCCCCCGCAAACGCCCACAGGCTGCTGTAGAGACGCATGAAATAGAAGATGACCAACGTAGCCAGGATGTTTAAGGGCAGCATTCTTTCAATAGGGCGCATAAAGTGCCCGGGAATCAGATCCAGATGAAAGTCATAGCGCCACAAGATCGCCACATAGCTTGCCAGCACCACACTGATCACATCGTAAAGAATCAGACAGGTTCTTCTGTAAAACAATTTTGCGTTAAAAATTTTCTTTGCTTTTTCCATAGTCTTCGTTTTCTCTGCTTTATGTCTGTTGTATTATGATCTGCTGTCCACCAAAAGAGGTCCCATGGTAAGGAGCAGACAAAAGGCGATGGGACAACAGGGATGAAAGATCCACTCCGTGATGCCCGCCACTGCAAATAAAACCAGGAGCGCCAGTGGAAAGAGAGCGCATTCCCGATCCAGCCTGTGACGTCGGTAATAAAAAACTGCCTGCACTAATGTCGCCACGCCCAGTAGAAGAAATGCGACACCTACCGGGATCCCGTGATCGTAAGCCACTTGCAGATAAATATTATGCGCATGGGCAAGGTAATTGCCGTCGGGCTCCATGACACCCATATCATCGTGACCATACTTGTCCAATCTATTGTAATATTGTTCAAATATATACAGCCTTCCGTTTGTATAGGATTCTTCTTCCTTTTCCTTTGCCGCCATATCCTCCGCAGAGGCTAGAAGGATCCTGCTCCCCAGCTCCAGATAGGGGCTCCTGTAATCAGACGCATCATCCGCCTTGCTGAAAAAGAGAAAGGCATTTAAGCACTTCTCCTCGGGAATCCCCAACACCTTCATCTGAAACGTCTGAATAAAACGCTCGATCGTGATATAGTAATAGGAATCCAAATCTCTGCCGTGTACCAGTTCTGCGGGAAACTCCTCGATCTCGTGCGCCCTCACATCCGCCGCCACCGCCGGGATGATCCTCTGCGCCGTAAAAACAACGGGAAAGCACACAAGGGCAGCTAACACCATCAACCCGACACCTTGCAGCAGACGTTGGCATTTTTGCCGAAAAGACTGCTCCTTCCCCACAAAGAAAGCTGTCGGAAGCACCACTGCTGCCATCACCAGAGAGGCAAGATAACCTGTCCTCGAAAGAGTAAAGAGCAGATACATGGCGCTGACGCCAAACACGGCAAGTTCTTTATAAACCCCTGCCAGACAAGGCTTTCTCCGATAAGCATCCAGCAGCTTTACAAGCGCCGCACAAAAGACCAGCGCCAGGTACACCGCGGAGATCGTCACCGTGTGAAAGTGGAAGGGATATCTGTAATACCGAAAATACATATACGGTCTGTGGAGCAGACAAAACCCCACTGTCGCCAAAAAATGGATCAGGATGCCGTTTACAATATTACTCAGCAACGCTTCCCGCCTGATCCCCGCCGCCATCCGCAGGTAACAGAGCGTAAAAGCGCAGACCAGAAAGATCGGCCACCCTCTCGTATTGCGCCGCAGAAGGAGCAGCACAAAGAATCCTCCCACCAAAAGACCATACGGCACAGATACACCATGAATTTCCCGCCTCCATAATATCCTCACGGTATTCAAAAACACAAGCCCCGCCAAAATGCCTGCCCAAACCGTCAGCTTCAGGGCAAGAAGTTCTTCTTCCCCCGGACCTGTCTTTCCTGCCTCGCGGCTTGCCTCCAGCAAAACGGTCAGCGCATTTTGGTAGTACATCGGTCCCACAATTGCAGCAGCAACAGCATAAAGCAGATTCACCAACGAGAACATTTCCTGTCTCCGCCAAGTCACAAGCAGCGCCAGCGCAAAGAAGATGAGCGTCTGCCTATAGGCAACCGTGTGATGAATCTCATAGAGAGCGTTCATATAATTACAGCATCCCCAGATGGCTCCGGCAAACATCAGAGACTGTAAGTCGTCACGCCATCTCTCACGGACCACCATAAAAAAAGTCCTGTCTGTGGCGCTCCCCGTGCGGTCGTGCACGACAGCATAAAGCGCGGCAGCCACCAAAAGAAGTACGCCTGCCTCATAAAAGGCAATGCAATAGGGATCCGTCGTAAACAGATGGAGCGGCCAGACAGCTATTGTCGCCGCAATACCTGCTGCGGCAATCAGCGGCACCAAAACGATGCGCATGGTCCGCTCCACCGTCAGCAGCCGATTCTTCTCAGGCTGCTTTTTATAATAGAATCCCGCAAACAGTGTGATCAGGATCGCCGCCGCAAGAACGACCGCTGCCACAAGCAGGGTCTTTAATTTGCGCAGCGGCACCTCATAGACATAGTCTGCAGCCATGCAACGTTCCACATCCTCCACACCGTCGTAATAGACCGCGCCGATGTAGATATTGTAGCTCTCGCCCGCATTGCCGACATAGGCCACCCGAAATTCCGATTCCACGCCCTGGAGCAGGAAGTAATAGTCCCTGCCAACCTCGGTGTCAATATTGACCTGAATCCTGCAATAACCGGGAACTTCCATCTCCTTGGTATCTATCAGCTGCTGCATGAGGGTCTGCATGGAGCCGTCCCGCAGCACGAAGTTAAACGTTTCTCCCCTCGTCCACTCCGCCAGATAAATCTCTATTTCCTTTAATCTGTCATATTGTGCGATGAAGCGCTGCTGTACCACCTTGCTGCTATTGACCGATTCAGACAATACGCTCTGCTGATTCCCGCTCTCGGTGCGCACCTCCTCATGAATAAGGCGCAACGGCCATAACGTAATCAGGATGCACGCCGCCAAGATCCATACTGTCCCACAGATAGCTTGTCTCTTATTGATGATTCGATTCATGGTTACATCCATTCCGAAGCGCTTTCTGCAAAGGAACGCGGGCATAATTTCAGATTTTGCCCTGCAATTATGGCGTTTGCGACGCTTCTGCGCAAACTCCCGATTGAAAAACCGGCACATCAGTGTGATGTTTCAATCTGTCCTCCATTCCGCACTTAGTTTACCACAAACAGGCAATTTTTACAACAAACCGCTCCTATGCGGTATCCGGGCCATCACAGATCAAGCCCCTTTGCCTCATCGCACCCCAGAAGGATATTCATACACTGGATCGCCGCGCCGGACGCACCTTTTCCCAGATTATCAAACTGCGAAGAAACAATAATTCGCTTCTCGTTCCCTGTCACATAGATTTTCAATCCATCCCAGCCGGACAATCCGTTTCCTGCCAAAAAGCCGCTCGCGGCAACTGCATCGTCCGCAGCGCTCACCCGAATAAAGCGTTTCTTATCATAATACTGCGCATAATAATGCAGCAGGGATTCCGGCGTATGTTTTCCTGTCAGCAGATCCGCATAAAGCTGCACAGAAACCACCATGCCGCTGTAATAGTCGTCAATGATCGGTGAAAACAGGGGTGTGCGTGCAAGCCCTGTGATCTTCCGCATCTCCTTTAAGTGCTTATGCTGCTGTGTCAGCGCATACACTCTCCCCGAAGACAACTCTGCCGCTCTGTCCTCGCTCTCATAAGCCGCAATCGTCCGCTTGCCCGCTCCGCTGTATCCTGAGATCGCAAAGCTGCTGACCGGATAATCCTTCGGCAGGATCCCGCCCGCGATCAGCGGATAAACCAGAGAAATGAAGCCCGTCGCATAGCATCCCGGGACCGCGATCCGCTTCCCCTTTTGAATGGTAGCTCTGTGCGTCTCCGAAAGTTCAGGAAAGCCGTAAGCCCATCCTTCCTCTGTCCGATGCGCGGTCGAGGCGTCGATGATCACCACATCCTCCCCTTCGGCCAGCGCGACAGACTCCCTGGCCGCTTCATCCGGCAGGCACAGAAACGTAATATCTGACGCATGGATCATCTTTTTCCTCTCCTCCGGAACCTTTCGCAGTTCCGGATCGATGTATAACAATTCAATATCGTCACGGCGCTGAAACCGTTCGTTGATCCGCAGTCCCGTCGTTCCCTCACTTCCGTCAATAAAAACTTTTGTTTTCATAAATATTCATATCCTTTCCTTATATTTCCGTAAAGCATATCATATTTTTGTATATAATTCAATGTTTGCTGTGTTTTATTCACGAATATCACTCTTTTTGTATTTTTATGCAGCAGAATGGCAACTGTGGCCCAGCTGCACCATCCCTAAAAACAGCGGCAGCGCGTACCATAAAAACAGCACATAGCGGGGCAGATAAGTCGGCCCCAGCAGCACGGTCAGCCAAATCAGAAAAACCGGCAAAAACGGATACAGCATTTCATATCGTCTGTTATTTAATAATGATGCAAAGAAAAAGGCATAAAGCCAGAACATGGCGCCCGGAGAAAACAGCCAGAAAACTACGGGGATCTTCTCTTTCCAGATTTCCAGCGACAGCCTGCGGTACACCTCATTCAGCCAGGGAAGCTTGCTCTCCCGCACGCCCGGCAGCTCCACTTCATAGCCAAAGTAGGAGTTATCTTGATAAGTAAACGTAAAAACCGTATTGCCCCCATAGACATTGATCACCGTATTCGGATACCAAAAGCCGTAGGATGTCATCCACCAGGCATTTAGATAGATCAGGGGTTTTTTCCTGCCGATGCGCAGCCAGAGCGCGGCATAGCGCCCCTTATCCTTTGCAAACGCCGCATTGTCAAAGCAGTATTTGACCGGATCGGAGAGCCTCGGCGTATACAGGGAAAGCGCCTCCTCATCCAAAACCTCGTGCAGCGTTTCCAGATCCTCCGCTGAAAACGCCTCGGGCGCATACTTGTAGGTCCTGGCGAGCTGTTGGATCGGCACCGTCAAAAGTTCCTGATACTCGGAGTCGTCCGCATGGAGCGCCACTTTCAAGCCGCCGTTTACAAGAAGGCAGCCTGCCACCGCACAGGCGGACAACAACAGGAGGTTTTTGCGGTAATGTTTCTGTAGGAGAAGCAAAAAGGGAATCATCACTAAAAAGGCGTAAAAGCCATTGTTGCGAAGAAGCATCATCGCCATGCCGCTTACCGCAAAAAGAAACTGCCAGCTCCTTGACGCAAAAAAAGCCTCCCCATTTCTGCCCAGTTCCAAAAGACAGATCAAAAGCAGCAGCAGCGCCAGGGTAAACAGCGCGTCTTTTGCCGAACACAGGGTGAACATCACCACCGTGGGAAACAGCCCCAGCCACAGCAGGCCGCTCAAACGCAGGGTTCGGGAAACCTTTCTTTTCCGCAAATAGGAAAAAAGGAAGGTAAAAACGCCGGCTGCGGCAGCCATCTGAAAAACCATATAGCAGACGATACCCAAATTATAGGAATCCGTCAGCTTATGGACCGCACAAATCATCCCGCCAAGCAACAATACGTGCACCAGCGGATGGTGCGTGGAAAACGTCCTGGTCGCTACCTGAATATACTCGTCCTGGGCATCATAGACAAAAAAGCCCGGATAAACCGCTAATAACACAGGCATCCAACATAATAGCAAAAAAAGGAAAGCAGCAAGATCCGCCTGCGTGTCCGTCATTTTAAGAACGTGTGTTATTTTATCAACTGCTTTTCCGACAAAAGACTTGCCCACATTGTGCAGCCCGTCCAAAAGCCCCCATAAGAGCAGCACCAGCCCCGTAAAAACACCCGTAAACGCCAGCAAATGCAGCCAGAGCCTCACATCCTTCACATCCACATTCTCCACACTGTCCAGCCGCGCGCCAAACAGGATCGCTGTCGAAAAGCAGAGAGAAAACGCAGCTGCAATCAACGGACTTCTTAACGCTATGCGCTTTTTCTCACTCTGCCTCTCTCTCATCCACACACTCCCTGATCACATACTGCGGAGAATTATTCAAAGAAATATAGATCCGTCCGATGTACTCTCCGATAATGCCAAGCATCAACAAAATCAGCCCACAGAAAAAAACGATTGCCGCCATCAACGCACTAAACCCTATCGGGACTGCCGGATTAACAAACTTCTTGACCACCGTAAAAATGCCATAGGCAAACCCTGCGCACGCAGACACGATTCCAATAACAGTTGCTATTCTAAGCGGTTTCACACTAAAAGCCGTAAAGCCGTTGAACCACAGACCAAGAAGCTTACCGATGGTGTATCCGGATACACCCACTTCCCGCTCCCTGTGCGTCACCTCGACGTTTGTGATCCTTTTCGTGGTGCGCAGCACCAGCCCGATCACATAAGGGTAAGGGTTCTCATAACGCAAAAGTTCCTCCACCACAAAACGCCTGGCGGCAAAATAACTGGAGACATAGAGCTCCTTGGGCTTGCTCAGCATGACCCTGGTCATCAACTCATTTACTTTACTGCCGAAATTGCGAAATCCGGAATGCCGTTTATTCTGATACTTTGCATAGACCACATCAGAGCCTGCTTCGATTCCCGAAAGGAGTTTGCCCACCTCCGAGGCAGGCGTCTGCCCATCATCATCCAGACAGACCACGATATCGCCCCGCACATGGGAAAATCCCGCCATCAGCGCCGCATGCTGCCCGAAATTTCTCGCCAGATTCACACCGCAGATATCTCTGTTTTCCCTGCACAGCGCACGGATCGTCTCAAAGGTATCATCGGGGGAAGCATCATTGACCAAAACAATCTCATAGCGGTACTGTGAAAGCCCCTTCATTGCCTCCCTGATTTCCTGCACCACCCCGCCCACAGTCTTCGCCGACCGATAGCAGGGAATCACAAAACTGACCAACTGTCCCATGCTGTTCTCCATTTCTGCAATCATCCTGACTCTTTCCCTCTATATCCTTGCGGTTGCCTCTATTTCTTTGCTGTTATTTCTTTTTCTTCTCTTTTATTTTTTTCCATTGGCGGCAATTGATCTCCATAAAGAGAACGACGCACTCACCCTGCTGCAAATCGACGGTTTTCCGCTTGTTTTTTATCAGTTGAAAACCCGTTTTTTCATAACTTTTCAGTGCACGCGGATTGTCCTCCAGAAGCCGCAGAAATATCTTTTGCAGCCTGATCTTGTCAAATCCGTAATCCAGCATCAATTTTGCCGCCTGTGTGCCATATCCCTTTCCCAAGGCATCACGCTCCCCAATGAAGATGCCGAACTCGGCTTCCCCCTTCTTTCTGTCAATGTCCCGCAGATAGACGCTGCCGATTTCTCTGCTGCCATCCTTTGCATCAGCCCGGCAATCCATATCCCGTTCAGCATCCGTATCTGCCACACAGATAATAAACTGCACCACATGCCCTGGCTCCACCTGCTCTTTCAGCCAGGTTTCATGCCCCTCTCTGGTAAAGGGCTTCTGATAAATGAAGTTTTTCCACACAAAGTCCTGATTCCGCCAGGTTACGATCTTGTCCGTATCCGCTGACGTGATTGGTCTCAGATACAACCCTTCTGCACCCATCTGCCTCTCCTTCGCCGTTTTCTGAAATGGGAATGATCTGATACACACCATAGTTTTCCCCGATCCTGTCATACTCCTCGATGTACACGCTCATTTCCTTTAGCGCAAAGGGAATCTCGAGCCATACCAGCCCCCGCAGACTGATTTCTTCGTCCGACATAATGAAATCAGCCCTGCCCTGCGCAAGCGCGTCCACGGCATTTTCGATCCCGAAAGCCGCCAGTTTTTCCCGGTACAGCGGGCTCTTGCACATCCACCCTCCGGCAATATCATAATTTGAAAATGTGTTATCCCTGCACTCCAATAATTTCCCCGAAAAGGCCACGGTGGAATAGACATCCTCAAAATAAAAAGTGTCGGGCCGCTCCCTGCAATAGGCGTCTATCGCTTCCCAGTCCGCATTGATTTCCTGCCGCCTGACCTGATCGGCCTGTACGGTAGAGATCGCCTTTATCATAAATGCCACTGAGAGCAGGCAGAGGGCAGCCGCCGCTGCATCCACTGCTTTTGCCACAGGCCCCGTAACCGCCGTCCCCCGCAGATAATGCAGAAACATCCCTGCCAGCAGACAAAACTCCACCAGATATAGAGGATGTATGATCCGCTCGGGGTCTCGCCCGCGCAGCAAAATAAACATCCAAAGGGCAGTCCTGACCACAAAAACCAGAAGCAGCCGCACGACCACACCGCACAATTCTCCATGCCGCCGCCCTGCTTTCCCGCAAAATAGCGTAACGGCTGCTATTATATTTGCCGCATATGCCAGCCCGACTAACATATTATAGGGTGCATCTCCTCCGTGAAAACTACGGTAGCGGTATAACAGAAGCTTCTCCCGGAAAATCCTGCCCCAGTCTCTCGCACCGCCCACACGCTCTTTCGCATAAGCCGCCACATCCGCAAGAAGCTGTGCATCAACCTTTTCATCCAGGCCATAGTTATAATTCTCAAGCAGGAGCCGCGCTCCATACCAGGCGCCCATCTCATCCAAATCCGCAGCATAGGCGTCATCCGTCACTACTTCCGGATAAAAGTCATAAATCGTCGTTCTATCATCAAAAAACTGGCGAAATTCCTTCCACTCTCCGCCGTAGGCAAGCGCATCCGCCCCCAGAGAAAGTCCCATACCTGCAAGCAAAAGCAGAAAAAGGCCGCCGTATTTTTTGAGATTCTTTCCTGTAACTACAGGCCTGTCCTCCCACCAGCAAAAAACCCCCGCAAGCCCCAGGAACGGCAGTACAAGGAGCGCCATCTCCGATCGAAGCTGAAATGCCAGGAGAAACAAAAGCAAAGACGGCAGACTTCCCACCAGGAAGTCTTTGACTAAGGACGTTTCCGATCCGCCCTCTGAAACATTCTTGACAGTGCCGCGCGGCATCGTGAGAAATAGAAATACTGCTGTCCCCACAAGCATACCGCTGGTGATCGTATATTGAACATTGACCATATGAGTCAGCCACATGCCCCATTGAAAGAGCACCAATCCCAGCAGACAGAGCAGTTTCCATGCGAACTTTCGCCGCGTGCCTGCCACATCGATCAGCGTGCACAGTCTGACCCCCACCGCAAAAAAGCAGCCAAACTGACACAGAAACAGGAACGCCCCATACCAGGGAAAGGAACCATTGATCTGATAGCACAGCGCGATCACCGCCCCCAACGGATAGAGCGTCTGCATATTGTGCCCGTCGGGCGTGCCGCTGTAAATGCCCGACATAATGTCCCGCATCAGGGTGTCATCATTTATATCAAAATAGAAGTCAAAAAAGAAAGCCATTAGGAGCGCACTGATCCCCATCGCAAGAAACGTCAGTATCCAGTTTTCACATCTTTTTCCTATTTTGCTCATATTTTATGAATCGCACGCAACCCGAAATCCTCATGACGCCGCAGACAGTCCGCAAATTCGCCTTATATCAACGATAAAACGCCTTTACCTGTTCCGCAATGTATTCGACCTGATCCGCCGTCAGCTTATAAAACAACGGCAGGCGCAGCAATCTCTCGCTCTCCTTTGTCGTGTACCTGTCCTCCCCGTGGAATCTGCCAAACTTCCTACCCGCAGGTGCGGAATGAAGCGGCACATAATGGAATACCGAGAGGATATTCTTTCCTTTCAGGAAATCGATCAAACGGCTCCGCTCCTCCATATCCTTCGTCTTAAGATAGAACATGTGCGCATTATGCGTACAATGTTCCGGGATATAGGGCAACTCTATCTTCCCTGCCTCCGCCAAAGGAGTCAGCAACTCCAGATATTGGTTCCATCTCTCCATTCTCGCCCGCGTAATTTCCTCCGCCATCTCCAGCTGCGCATACAGATAAGCCGCATTCATATCGCTTGGCAAATAGGAAGAACCCTGATCCTGCCAGCGGTATTTGTCCACCTGCCCTCTGAAATACTTGCTGCGGTCTGTTCCTTTTTCCCTGTAGATCTCCGCCTGCTCAACGTCCTTTTCGTCTCTGATCAGCAGCGCGCCGCCCTCGCCCATGCTCAGATTCTTTGTCTCATGAAAGCTGAAACAGCCAAATTCACCGAAGGTCCCCAGCGGCTTTCCCTTGTAGGAAGCCATGATTGCCTGTGCGGCATCCTCAACCACCGTCAGGCTATGCCTTTTCGCGATATCCATGATGGCATCCATCTCACAGCCCACACCTGCATAGTGCACCGGCGCAATCACCCTGGTACGCTCCGTAACGGCATACTCTATCAATTTTTCGTCTATGTTCATGGTATCTGGCCGTATGTCCACAAAAACAGGAACCGCACCGCGCAGTACGAAGGCATTGGCCGTCGACACAAAGGTATAAGAAGGCAGGATCACCTCGTCCCCTTCCTTTAAGTCCACAAGCAATGCCGCCAGCTCCGTGGCATGGGTACAGGAAGTGGTGAGCAGGCATTTCGCCGTGCCCGTCAGCTCCTCGATCTTCTCACTGCACTTTCTGGTAAAAGGACCATCGCCGCAGATCTTCTCCTGCGCCACCGCCTCCTTCATATAGTCAAATTCTTTCCCCGTAAAAGGGGGTACGTTGAAGTTTATCATCTTTTTACCTTTCCCAAAACCTGTCCGCTTCTTTTCCTTTGTTACCGCTCCTATTTTACCGCAATCTTCTCACTCGTACAAGAAAAGATCATCTCTCGCCGCCGCCAGTTCCTGAAGCCGTGCGCTGAAACCGCCAATGGAAAACAAACAGTACAGTTCCCGCCTGTCGTCCCGATGCCAGGCTACCCGCTTTGCTTTCTCCTGAAGCTGGTACAGGACATCTGCATCCACTGCCTCGCTCAGATACTTGCACTCTCCAAACAGAATCGTCCTTTCTTCCTCAGCCAGCGCCACCACGTCGATCTCCGTGTTCTTATCCCAATAGCGCCCGATCTTGGAAAAATGGCAGGGCAGTTCCGTCTTTTCGGAAAGTTCCGCCCGACAGACATCCCCATAAATATACGCGGCATGGCCTGTTACAAAGCGTTTCCTAATTTTATCCATAACATATGTTACAATTCCTTGTTCAATATCTCCCCGGTTAGGGTAGATCATCGTAAACCAGAAGCGGATATAATAATCCGTGATCCGATAAAGGCCCTTTTTGCTCTTTTCCGGGTTTTCCTCCGTGACAGGTACTTCCCGCTGCACCAGATCCAGCTCAATCAGAGTCTTTAGATTTCTGGTCAGATCCGTGGCCTTCGTCTCCATAAAACAGGCGATCTCCGACAGCTTGGTTCTGCCAAAAGCAATGGCTCGCAGGATGGAAAAGTAGCTTCCCACCTCTGCTACCTCCTGCTGCAGGAGAAAATGCGGTTCCTCGTATAGGTAGCCCGTGCGGTCCAAAATATTTTTTTCTATGCCGGTAAAAATATCCTCGCAGCCCGTAAAGGATTCAATGTACTTCGGTACGCCGCCCGTCACCGCATAGCGCTCGATCTGCTCCCTTCTGGATAAATCCCCGCAAAACTCCCGGTAATACCGAAATGGAATCTGTTTCAGGCGAATCTGCGCTGTTCTTCTGCCATACAGAGGACTACTATAAGAAAGCGTCTGCGAGACCATCATGGAAATCAGAGACCCGCAGAGAATTACCATAACGGGTGTTTTTATTAAAATCGCATCCCATATCCTCTGGAATACAGAAGGAAAGGCGGGATTTGTCTTTCCCAGATATTGAAATTCATCTATGATCAAAAGCGGCTTTTCTTCCCATTTTTCGGAAACGATCAGCCGAAAGATGCTATCCCACTTATCAAACGAAGTCTCCGCCAGAACGGGATTTCCCGTAAACGCTGCCGCCTTTTCCTGAAAGGCGCTGCGATTCAACGCCTCCGACTCCTGCGTTGCCAGAAAATACATCGCCTTTTTGTCCTTCATAAATTCCGACAAAAGCGTGGTCTTCCCGACCCGCCGCCTGCCGTAGACGATGACCAGAGAAGCTTCCTTTTTTGCGTATTCTTTTTCTAATGTGGCGATCTCTAACTCGCGGTCGACAAACTGTGCCATAAGAAATCCCTCCTTATATACAGTTTACCACATTTTTTATGTTAGCAAACATTATGTTTTGAAACATTATGTTTGCTAACATAACTTTTTAGAATTATCCGCAAACGCCCTATTCTGCGCAATAAACTACGTATCTCGCATTTCCGAAGCATTCCACATATCCGTGCTCTCTGAGAAAATTTCCCAATACCTGCAATTTTTCGTCCGCCGTATAAGCCTCCATATCCACGCCAAACCACACGATCGCCTCGCCGTCGTCGCTCAGATAAGCTGCCACAGGTGTGGAGACAATGACGACAGGCAGTTCCTTCCCCGCCGCAGTCTCCGCTTCCAACGCTTCCATATCCCGCTGATACTCCACCATGCGATAGGAAGCCAGATCAGGCCAGCCCGTAGAAAGAGCCGGCGGCATATCCAGCAGATAGGAAAGGCCCGGAAGATTGCCATAGCAGATTACTTCCCGCCCCGTCAGATCTTCCTCTTTGGCAAAATGCACCAGCTCCTCCAAAAGCGTGCCTTTTCCCTGATTTGTCCAAACGCCTGCTGCCTTTTCGGGAAGGACGACCTGTCTGTCCCTCGGTTCCCCGAAGACGCCGTCGTTAAAGGCAAAACTCGTATGGAAACCGATGCTCTGCACCAGCACAAAAGTCACCAGCAAAGCCAGCGGAATCTGCCAGAGGAACGCAGGCAATAAAACGCGGTTTTCACCATCTGCAGCATTTGCCGCCGAACCGCTTAACACGCGGAATCTGCGGTTCCTGCGAACTCTTGCCGCTTCGTCGTGCGCCACCCACAGCAAAAAAGGCGACGCCAGGAAAAGGTTATTGATGATCGGGTAGAGAGCGTTATTGCTGCCAAGCGGCGTGAGGAAAATCTCCAAAAGCACCGCCGCTGCCAGGATTTTTTTCTCCGCCGCCATATCCTTTTTCAACAGACAGTATATCGCCATACCAATCGTCACAAGCAGCAGCAGTACCGTCGGATCATAAATACTTGTATATTCATAATAGCGGAAGGTGAACATCCCCCTGCCCCAGTAAAAGCGGAGCAGCACCAACAGAAGCAGGCAGTAACCCGCCTTTATTATCACACCCGTTATTCTATAGGCATCCCATTTACCGGAATCCGCCTTCGCCTGACGCCCGCTTTCGGACGTTTCTCTGACGTGTAATGCTGTCTCACTGTTTGTATGCCCGCCGTCGTCATTTCTGCCGTACAGCCGCTCGCGTACCGCCGCCGCCAGTCCTGCCGCCACCATGCACAGCGCCGCAAACGCCAGCCAGCATAATCCTCTGCCGTAATCCCCAAACATCCCTGTTATCATAGATGTCGGTTTATAGTCTGTTGCCTGCTCCGTCATGGCGAACAGTGTATGCACCATATCAAAGTAGGACGAAACGCCGTAGCGAAAACAAATGACGAAAAAGGGCAGCCCGAAGCCTACAAGATAACCGGCGAAGCACCAGCCCGTGGAAGCCACCGCCGCCTGCAAAACAGTCGGTTTTCCTGACGTCTCTGACTTGTTGTCGCCCGTCTTTTTCGCCTTTCCTTTTCCATAACATCTGCTATTTAATTTACAAAGCACGACTCCATACCACACCACTAAAATCAACGTTGCCTGTACCACGTTCGGCATCCGCACCGCCACATTCACGCCCAGACACAGTCCCGCCGCCACAAAATACAGGCGCTGCTTTTTACGGAAATCCGCTCCTGCATCCTTTCCATGGCTCCATCCCTGATATCTGCCACGCGAGAGGGGCGTCTTTGTCCCTTCTGCCGTCAGGCCGACATACAAAAACAGGATACCCGCCGTCATGAAAAAATAAGTCAAATTATGATACAGGACAACAGAGGGCGCCCAGCACAGCCCCAGCGCAATCAGTTCTCCCACAAACAAAAGCGGCGCCGCCATCCTTCCTCGAAACGTCAGATAGACCATGAGCGCCATCGCCGACTGCACGAGCACCGTATAACAATTCATTCCAATCAGCGTCCCACCAAAAGGCAGGTGCATGAGCAGATTTCCCCAGACATTGGACAAAAAAGTAGCCACCGTCCAAGTGCCATCCATCTGCCCGAAATACTGAAAGTTTGCCAGCGAGTAGGTTGCATCCTCCAAATCAAGCCCTTGGCAGACCCCAATGAAGGGATAGAGGAATAGCAACACGGGAAATAAAAAGTTCTCTATGCTGTTTTTATATTTATTGTAAATACCCATAGCCATCTTCCGCTTTCTGCCTGCTAGTCGAAGCGCGTTTGCCAATTTTGATCCTCATAAGCATCAAAGCACAGCAAAATCTGCTCCGCCGTCGTTTTTTCAACCGCCAATCGGTCAGGCAGTTCGTTCCGCCCAAAATACTGTATGCCTGTGGTCTCGATATTCTCCGCAAACGCTCCGCCAACTTCCTGACAAAGAATAAATACTTTGACTACGCCATAAATATAATTACAGACGTTATGTTTTCTCCAATCCTGCACGGCGATCAGCTTTTCCGCCAGTACGGTAAGTCCGGTTTCTTCCTTCACTTCCTTGATCACATTGGACGCAACGGACTGATCCACGTCACACCAGCCGCCCGGAAGCGACCAGGTCCCGTTGTTTTCATGCACCAGCAATATCTTTCCTTCCCGAAAAACCGCCCCTCTGGTGTCAACCTTGGGCGTCTGATACCCTTCTTCATTGCAGAAAAGATCTTTGACCTTCTCCACGGAGATCTCCGCTTTCTCCACCACCATTTCCGCCGCAATGGCACGCAGCTGCTCATACCGCTCTTTATCGTAAGCATCCCGTCCGTAGGTAAGTCCTGCCTGCGCGATCCCCTGTATTCTGACTGCCCATTCCAACAGCTTATCATTCATGCTTTACAGTCCTCCCCTCACTGCATTAAAGCCTTTTTGTCCACTATCACAGCTTATCGTTGATGCTTCTTTATCCGCCCAAACACCCACGCTCTCGTCATATCGACCGCTGTCCCGACCACATAGACAAGCAGCACACAGCCGATCATATGCGGCACAAACAGAAAACTCTCCTTCACCTGATCCGCATACAGCCACTCCAGCCACTGATAGCGCACGAGAATATGTTCATGCAGAAGGTAAACTCCGAACGTACAGGGCGCCAGCAGACGAATCACATCCACCGCGCGGCCTTCCCGAAGGGATAGATTCTTAAAAACATAAAACAGGGAAACCGCTCCCGTCAGGCAGAGCAGATGATTGTAGGTATAGGGCATATCCGCATAATATGTCAAGGCATCCATCTGTGCGCCAAGCGTATTGGCGAACAGGGAAAGTATCCAGATTCCCAGACAGGAGATCGCATAGAGCCCCACCGCATTTGCGCACTTTTCCAGCCAGGAAATCCCATACAGCCTGATATAACCCGCAACCACAAACAGGCAGAGAAACCACCCAAAATCATAGCCGTAGCGATCCGTCGCCATAGAAACGGGCACGATCGTCTTTTCCAAAGAGAAAAATGCTAACAGCAATGCCAGCAATATCTGCAATTCCCGTTTTTGTAACTTTTGGATGCCTGCCGCCAGAAAGGGCGCAAACAGATACAGTACCAAATAAGCCGTGGCAAACCAATAATGCTCGGTCCCAAAAGGCAGCACAAATCCGGTCCAGTCGTAAACATTAAGGTCTCCTGCGGAAACCACCCCCGTCAATAGCAGTATCACCGGAATCAGCAGCGAATAAAAAAGAACCTGACCAAGCAGGGAGACCACCCGCCCCGGCTTCCACGCAGATTCCACGCAAAAATAACCGCTGATGAGCACATAACAGTTTACCGCCACAATACAGAAAGATTCGATCAGCCAGGCCAAAACGCCCGCCGGATGTTCCTTTGCCGCAAAGGGAAACGGCGTGGCCGCCCCGCCCTTCACCAGATAGTGAAGGGAGATGATCATAAACATCGCCACAATACGCAGCAATTCAAAGTTTGCCTGCCTCTTATTGCTCATTCCCTTCTCCCTCTTGAGCCTTGTCCTTAAAAATCCAGATTTTACTGAGCACATAGTTTGCCAAAATTACGATCGTCTGACACACCAGCTTGGAAATCTTATCGTTGACGGTCACCAAATCCACCATCACATACATCAGCACGATCTCCAACACCTCTGTCGCCACCCGCGCGCCAATAAAGGAAATAAATTCCTTCATCATGGAAGAAACATCCTTATTCCGGCTCTTAAAGACAAAGGTGCGATTCGTCCAATAAGCAAACACCACCGTCAGCACCCAGGAGAGCACCGTAGCCACCATGTAGTGCATCGACAGCGCGTCCGCAAACACAAAATATAAAATGTAATTCAGGACAAACGCCAAAAAACCGAAGATCAGATAGTTGAAACCTTCCTCGTGTCTCTTATAAAGTCCCCAGCCGAAATCCCATAATTTTTTCATACCATTCCTCCATTCAGTATCCTGTGTGAGACATAGCAATTCTTCGCGAAGCAGCCTCTGCTGCAAGTGACTGGAAATACTTCTCACACTACCTTTCTCGTGTGATTTTGCCATCTACTACACGATACACTATATCGCACTTCTCGATCGTCTGTAACCTGTGCGCAATAATAACAAGTGTTTTTTTACCATGCAGCCTGTTGATGGAATCCATGATGGCCGCCTCGGTATCATTGTCAAGCGCCGACGTCGCCTCGTCGAGCACCAGCACTTCGGGATCTTCATACAAAGCCCTGGCAATGCTGATCCGCTGTCTCTGCCCACCGGAAATGCGGATGCCGCGCTCGCCGATCCCTGTCTCCAGACCTTCGGGGAGAGAACGCACAAAATCATCCAGCGCCGCCTCCTCGAGCGCCCTCCAGACCTTCTTTTCGTCGATTTCCTCCTCCGGCACGCCGAAGGCCACATTTTTGCGGATGGAGTCGTCTATCATAAAGATGGTCTGGGGAATATAGCCGATGTTTTTCAGCCACGCCTCGTAATGCCCGCTCACATCCACACCGTCGGCCAGGATCCTGCCGCTCTCCATCTTTAAAAGTCCTAACAGCACATCCACAATGGTGGTCTTTCCCGATCCCGTAACGCCCACGATCCCCACGGATGAGCCGATGGGGATCTCCATCCCCGCATGATCGAAAATCAGTTTCTCTGTGTTCGGATACTTGTAAGTAATATCTTCCAGTCGGATATTCTCTTGCAGCGGAAGCTTCTCAATCGCCTGTTTTTTTCGATAGACCTCTGCGTCGTAGGTCATCTTCCCGTCATGGATCTCCTCCTGCAAGTTGTCGCTCACGCCCATGAAAAAAGGTTCAAAGTAGGAGATCGAAGTCTGGTAATTGTTGATGCGGTTGACGCTGGGCAGAAGCCGCATCGCAGCCGCCGCGAGCGCCGTAAGCTGGGGAAGCAGCTCAGAAAGTTCCGTTCCCTGCCCTATCGTCAGCACAAAATACCCTACCATGCCTGTGATACATACCGTCTCGATCAAAAGCCTTGGCGTCGCGTTGAACAGATTATATTTCTGCACGGCATTCACATAGCCCGCGCCGCATTTTGCATACTCATTGATAAAATAATTTTCCTTGCAGCCGATCTTGATCTCCTTGATGCCCATGACGGACTGCTCGATCCATTTGTAAAGCCCGCTGTAAAACTCCTGATTCTCCTGTCCCGCCCGTATCATAATGGGTTTTAGGACTTTTTTGATTACAAGGAGAAGCAAAATCATGAGGACTGCCATCGCCATGATCATCATGGCATCCGAATAAAGGAATAACGCCACGACCAGACAAACAAAGACGATACACTCAGAAAAAAGCTGCAGGCAGCTTAGAATCAACCCGTACATATTGTTGACATCAGAAGTGATATTTCGTTGAATCACGGACGTGTCTGCGTTTAAGTAATATTCATAAGGCCGCTTCATGAAATTGATCATCATGCGCCTTGACGTAGCAAACTGGTTAGTGTAGACAAATTTCAGCTGAAGCTTCTGCTGAAAGAACAGATAAATGTTTTTGATCACCGTCATTCCCACAAAGGCAAGCAGGAGAAAGACGGCAAACTGCGCACTGCTCTCCATCCCAAATCCGTCATAAAGCGCAGAGAGGATCGCGCTTTCTCCGATCTTGGAAGGGTCCAAGACCACCGTAACAATGGGCACGAGCATGGAAATGCCAAGGCTTTCCAAAACGCCGCCCACCAGCATCATCACAATGAGGACTAACATGGTACGCTTCTGCCTGCGATCCAGCAGAAGGTTCATTTTTTTGAGGATTCTAAGCATATACGTTCTCCATCGCCAAGCTTACGCCCATCTGCCAAACAGGCTCGGCGTTTCATAAGCTTATATTTTACCACAAAACCCCATTTTGGGCAAATTAGGTCTATGTCCTCTCCCTAAGGCGTCAGACTTTCCCTTCACAGGGTCAAATCTCTTTCTGATGCTAAATCTCCTCATTCTGCCTGTGGAGGGACGGTTCCTCATACTTGTCCATAAAATCCTCGCCCAGATAGACGATCTCTTTCGCGAAGCGGATGGCGTGCACCACCGTAAAGACGGAGATCACGCGGCGGAAGGTCAGGCCTTCGATATAATTTAAGACTTCCATGGGAAATTTTTTGTCCAGCACAATGCAGTCCGAAAACAGCGTTTCGTAGTCCAAGACATCTCTGGGATGCGGTTTGATCAAGATAACGCTCTCCGCATCCTCTATCGTCCCGTACTGCTCGATACAATCGCGGAATATCTTCTCCCGCACCGTCAAATCGCAAAGCGGCTCCGTCAGAAGGAGCACCATATCCCGCTCCCCGGAAAGCTTGCTCTTGATTTCGTCAATGTTGGCGATAAAGAGCTTTACCAGCAGCGCCTGGTCTTCTTTCGTCAGCCCGGCGGTCAGTTCGCTCCTTTTCTTTTCGATGTATTTCGGGCAGGGGTAGGGCAGGACGGAAATGTCGTTGACTTCCATATCCAGGCAATATTTTCCCCAGCCGTTCTGGATAAAAATCAGGTTTAAGGATGCCAGAAAAGCTTTCAGCTTAAAATGTCCCCTGTTGTCGTAGCGGGCGGTGTCGTAGGTACTGATGCAGTCAAGACCGTCCTCCAGCGCGTGATAGGGAATTTTCCGCCAGCTCAAATAGTAGCCGATGGGATCGGAATCACAAAAGACGTAAATATCCCCGTATTCCTTAAAGTCCACAGGCACGTAAGGCTGCTGCGCCTTGCCCAAAAGCTTCGTGTAGCGCATCCTGGCAAGCAGGTTCAGGAACAGGTTCCCCCGATCCACATGGTACTTCATGATTTCAGGAAACTGCACATCTTCTTTCTCCTCAAACAGATACACGGCCTCGAAAAGCCCACAGGCTTCCGCTCTGCTCTGCAAATCGCCGAAATCGTTCGACATAGTGCTTAAGACTAAGGTGGCTGCACCGCGCAGCTCTTTGTCCAGATTCAGTTCTTTCAGACACGCCACATACACATGATAGTAGGTGTGGCAGACGTAAATTCGATCTTTCATGCTCTGTTTCCCATTCTACATTGCTTCATATTGCGGCACGGGCGCGTTTTCCTATAACACTCGTTATTTTTATATTCCCTGACGGCTTTCAGCATCCATATTCTAATCAATGTTCTTCCGCTACTCGCACTTTAATCCGCGCCAGAATATTCTCTCCCAGCGCCTTGGCTTCCTGCGCAGACGCCCCCGTGGTAATCACATGGCCTAGCCTGTCATTGCTGGAACGGGTGCCGTTTACCTTCTCGCCCGGCTTTTTATAAAGCACAATCTCCTCCACGCCTTCCTGTCCCGTTTCCGGCAGAACGATCTCGGAGAGAATCCCTTCCTCCCTTGTATGAATAAAGTGAATGGCCGCGCCCTGCTGCTTTTTGGACATAAGATCCGGCTTTTTCCCCGTAGCCAGTAGGACGGAAGCTCCCACCAAATCGATCCCCGTAGACAGGGGCACCAGCCTTGACGTGATAAAGTCACCGCCCAGCCTGGCCGCTAGTTCCACGATTTGTGGGCCGTCCTTTGTCACCTTGATTTCCACATGGGCAGGTGCATTTTCAATGCCAATGGCTTTGATCGCCTGTGCCGCCACAGTCTTTATTTCTTCTATTACATTGCTGTCCAGAATACTCGGTTCGCAGTGCGCCAGTTCCACAAAATAGGGCGGCGGCGTGATGTATTTATCCGTAACAGTAATGATGTGCGGCTCGCCCTCGATCACAAGGGCTTCCACACTGACTTCGGGGCCTTCCATGACCTCCTCCACCATCACCGTGCCGTTACGGGAATTGCCTTTGCTATACTCATATAACACCCTGCTGTTTCGTTCCCCCGGTTCCAACAACGCCACGCCACGACTGCCCGCATTATCCGCGGGCTTCACGATGCAATGCTCGCGCAGAGCCTCCACAGCCTTTTTGAACGCATCAAAATCTGCCGCTGCAAAATATTTTGGTATTGGTACGCCGCATTCTTTCAAACGGTCTCTCATCTTACTCTTTATGGTGGCACATTGTGCATTCTCATAAGAAAGATCAGGCCGCTTTCCCAGCTTTTCATTGACATAAGCTGCCGTCCGCACGGGACCGTCGCTGGTGGAAGTGATCACCACATCCGGCTGCAGACGCTGCGCCTCTCGCAGTACCGCTTCCTGATCGAGCGTGCTCACAAGAAGTTTTATGTCCGCCAGCGCAAAGCCGGGCGCATGTTCATCGTAATCTACCGAAATAATCTGATAGCCAAGCTCTTTTGCCTTTTGGATCGCGGGAATCTGTAATGGCCCGGCTCCCAGAATCATCATTTTTTTCTGCATTTTTCCTTCATTTCTGCGCTGCTTTTATCTCAGCTTGTCTGAGATTCGCATAAACGAGTTTGTGGCAAGCAGCGCGCAGACACAAATCTCTCGATTGAAAATTTTAATTTTCAACCTTCCTCCGTCGAAAGCGTTTGATTACATAATATCTTTCCATGCAAGCGGCGTCCCTTTCGCAAGATCCGCCTTTGCCTTCTGTCCCAGTACTTCCTCATAATGCACGGGCGCCAGCCCAAATCCCGGCCTGATGGAACGCACATTCTGTTCTGTAAAAGTCTCTCCCGCCCAAATATCCTGCACCGCAAAAAGGGACCGCATATCCTCCCTGCTGCGCTTCTGGCTGTCAGTCAGCTCATAGGTCACCTTCCCCACCGCCTCCTCCACGATACGGATTTCCTCCACCATACGCGCAAACTCCGCCGGTTCCATGGAAAAAGCACCGTCGGGGCCGCCATCCGCGCGGGAAAGGGTCAAATGCTTCTCCACCATCTTTGCCCCGAGCGCCGTCGCTGCTACCGCTACCGCGCTGCCCATGCTGTGATCCGAAAGGCCCGACAGACAGTCAAAACTTTCCGCCATATGTGGAATCACGCTGATATTCATATCCTCGTAAGGAGTCGGATAGGCAGAGGTACACTTTAAGAGCATCACCTGCTCATTGCCTTCCTCCTTGCAGGCAGCAAGTGCCCGCTCGATATCCGCCAGATAAGCCACACCCGTAGCAATGATCACGGGCTTACCGACACGCGCAATTTTTCGAATCAGGGGGATGTCATTGATTTCATATGATGCCACTTTGTAGGCAGGCATATCCATTTCTCTCATAAAGTCCACAGCCGTTTCATCAAAGGGTGCAGAAAAGCAGGTCAGTCCCAGCCCTTTTGCAAACGCCTTTAATTTCGGCTGCCATTCCCAGGGCGTATAGGCCTCCTGATAGAGCTGATACTCGCTTTTGCCTTCCCAGATCGTGCCCTGATTCACCCGAATAAAATAGTCATTGTCGCAGTCAAGCGAAATCGTGTCCGCCGTATAAGTCTGCAGCTTTACCGCATCCGCCCCCGCCTCGGCCGCCGCGCGAATGATCGCCTCCGCCCTGTCGTAATCTTGTAAATGGTTGGCCGATACTTCCGCCACGATATAGGTCTTTTCACCCTCGCCAATCCATTTCCCGTCTATCTGAATCCTTTTATCCACAAAGAGCTCCCCCCCTTTTTTCTGCCAAACGTTTTCTCTCAGTATCTTTATTTCCTAAACCGCTCTCACTCCGCTGTCCTTTCACGTTTCAACATATTTTCCGTTTCTGCTCAAGCGTCGTTTTTCAGCATCATCTTATACTTCATCTCCGCCAGCGCCCAATCAGACGGATTGTCGATATCCTGCACCTGCGTCTCGTCTACCAAGATGGGCAGATAGCCGTCCGAAAGATCACCCTTACAGGCAAGATACCGCGCCACATGATAGCAGTAAAACTGACCGCAATCATGATACATGGGCTCCAGATCCTGAGAGCGTTTGGTCGCGTTTTCGGGATAGCAGTACACCAGTTTTCCATCCCGCACCGCCATACCGCGCTGCGGCGGAAACGAATAGCGCACCACCGGCATCACACCCGCGCCATCCTGCTCAATCAAAAGGCACATGGCACTTTGAAGCTTGTCCGCCGTCACAAAGGGCGCCGTCGGATAAATGCAGGCCATATAGTCAAAGGTCTCGCCCCGCTGCTCATAGGTCTCTAACACTTCCAGGAGTACATCGTCAGTGGTTGCAAAATCATTTGCCGTCTCCTCGCTGCGCATAAAAGGAACCGACGCTCCTGCCTCTCTCGCAATTTTCGCAATTTCCTCATCATCCGTGGACACCATGACCTCGCGAAAGATCCCTGCCGAAAGAGCCGCCTCAACAGAGTAGACGAGCATGGGTTTGCCCAAAAACAGCTTGCTGTTTTTCCCCGGTATGCGCTTACTGCCACCCCGGGCTGTGATAATGGCAACCGCGTTGATATCCGTTCTCATTTTGGTTATCCCTTCTCTATTCTATCAGTCCGACATATTAAAACTCATATCGTTATTGTAATATCCTACCTGCAAATTGTAAAGGTTTCCGGTACAAACTGCACAAACAATATGTTGTGTCTGATCCTCTGTTTTCCCGTCTACCTTACCAATATCTTGTTTCGCAAATTGTGTTTATCAATATTTCGTCAACTATTTTTCTACACGCCATCCTGCAGATACTCATTGTATTTCTCCCCCGTTTATGTTATATCTGTCTCATAGATCATTACAGTTTGTTGACGGCATCTTCTCTGCCGTGTCGGATAATCCCTGCTTTACTGACTGTATCGGTTCCGGACTTCATGTCTGTTACTGTCACCCGTAAACCTTTCCCATCCGGGGTTTACGTCATCTTCGGGACCCGTCCCGTCTGCTTACGAAAGGAAAACACATCTATGTACTCAAACAATCACAGTCAGGACTCCCGTCTCAGGGAATACCCGGACACAACATCTCCCGGCAGCACCGATTTTGAGGATGCCACGGGTGAGATTCCTTACGGCCTGACCAACGACTATATGTTCCGCGCCGTCTTTCAGTCAAGTAATAAAGCCCTGCGCGGCCTGATCTGCTCCCTGCTTCACCTTGCAGATTCGGAAGTGACCTCCGTGGAGATCACCAACCCGATCCTTTTGGGGGACAGTATTGATGACAAGGAATTCCGCCTGGATATCCATCTGCTCCTGAATGACCGTACACGGATAAATCTTGAGATGCAGATCGCCAACCGCCTCAACTGGCCAAACCGCTCCGTCATGTACCTGTGCCGATCCTACGACCAACTCAACAGAGGGCAGGATTACAAAGATGCCAGACCCGCCGTCCATATCGGCTTGCTGGATTATACCCTGTTTGAGGAGCGCCCCGAGTTCTACGCGGCCTACAAACTGATCAATATCAAAAACCATCAGGTCTACAACGATGACCTGACCCTGTATGTGGCGGATCTGACCCGCATCGATCTGGCCACCGAAGAAGATAAACGCTATCACATCGACAGCTGGGCGAGACTGATGAAAGCTGCCACATGGGAGGAACTGAGAATGACGGCATCCGAGGACGAAGCTTTATACGAGGCAGCGAAGGCATTATATTATACGTGCTCCGATGAGGAGATCCGCCTGCGCTGTCTGGAACGTGAGGAGTACTATCAGGACCTGCGCAATTATGAGAGGGCGATCGAACAGGAACGTTCAGACCGTGAACTGGAACGCCTGGAGCATGAACAGGATCTGCAGAATTACAGGAGGACGCTGGAGCAGGAACGCTCGAAGCGCGAGCAGGATCTGCAGAATTACAGGAAGACATTGGAACAGGAGCGCTCGGAGCACGAGCAGCAACGCTTAGAGTATGAACAGGATAAGCGCAATTATGAGCGCACATACGCCAAACAGGCCGCCGAAATCCGGCAGCTTCGCGCTGAGTTGGAACAGCTTAAAAAGAAATGATATCATAAGCCTCATTTCTACAATTTCGCAATTTCCTCCGCGATGCGTTCCGCCCCTTTTCCGTCTGTCACGGATAAGAGTTTTTCCCGCATCCGCGCGCGCAGATCTCCATCTGCCAAGAGCTGCTCCAGCCCCACGCAGACCGCGTTAAGGCAGGCCTCTCTATCCTTCCTGATATCGCCGGCGTCAATCATCCGCTCCTCTTTCGAAAAAAATTCACTGTCATAGCGCTGGTTGTCCGCCGTCTGAAAGAATACGGTCGGCACCTGCATGGCGGAAAGCTCAAAGAGCATGGTACCCGCTGCGGAAGCCGCTGCGTCACACAGTTTCATCAGGGCCGCCACATTTCGACAGGGATGGTACACCCGCACATTGGCGTGCGCATCGGCAAAGGCTTTCATCTCGTCCCCTCTCGGATAATATGCGCCTATCACAACATGGATCATAACGTCCGCAAAGGCTTCCCTTTCCACAAGCTTCTTTAAGATCCCCAACATTGCATTTTCACTGTCGCCACCGCCGCTGGCCAAAAATATGGAAAATCCGTTCCCATTTACCGTCCGCGCAGATTCTTCCTGTCGGATTTCTTCTGCTGCCTGCGAAAACTCCTCCCGCAGCGGCACATAGGATGTCCCGAGCAGCAGCTTTGTTTTCTCTCCATAGCGCTCATAATAAGGAAAGCGTGTGTAAAATGCATTATAATTGATCAGCAGGTCTACGGGATAGACCGCCTCAAAACAATCATCCAGATACACCAGCTTTACCTGATCACGCAGCGCTTCAAAATAAGCAGGCGATACCTGATAGGAATCCACCAGCAGCGTCCCTACTCCGAGCCTCGTGATCAGTTCCCCAAGCCGCGGCAGTTCCTCCTCCATCCAATCCCATCTCGTATGAAGGCATATCTGCTCCATCCCGGCAGTCGTAAGCGCCTCCTTCGGCCATTCATCCGCCGTGAAAAACACCACGCGCATTCCCCTTTTTTTCAATTCACCGGCAATCGTAATGCAGCGCATGATATGTCCTATAGCCGCCGTTTTATTGGCGTCCGCGCGGATTCCGACTACTCGTCGTCTTTCAAATTTGGTAAGGACCTCTCCGATCCGCTCCATCTCGTCGATCCCGTACCGTTGGTCGATTGGCAATGCGAGCATATGCCGATGGATATAGTCCTCATCTCCCATAAACGCATTGCGGTTCTCCTCTCCCAAAGGCCAGAGCACTGGCGCATAGATATCATGATCCCTCAGAAAGCTCTGCAATTCTTCGCGTTCTCTGGCATAAATTGGCAAATAAAGCGGCGCCTCCCCGCCCTGTCTTTGCAATATTGGGCGAAGCCGTCTCAAACCTTCTATCTTTTCATAGAGATATTGATAATTTTCTTTTCTTTTTTGGGCTGCGCCTGCTTCGTCGATTTCAGCCAGCATTGCCCTTGTGACGCGCGACATACGCCGCACGCCCGTATAATGATCCAGGGCTTCCTCCAACGCACAGTTCTTTTTGCGGTAAGCCGCCTTTTTCTCCTGCCGCTTTGTTTCTTCAGAGCGTGCACCATCATACAGATATGCCCACTTCTCCGTCAAGACAGACAGGCGTTCGTTTGCCTGCTCCTCCCCATCTTCCAAAACATCCTCCGCCAAAGGAAGATCCGACACCACAAAGCCGCCGTCGGGAATGGCATACCACTTACGAAGGCTCCCCACTACAAAATCGACATCCTTTCCGGCACCTTCCAGATAATAAGACTGGGTCACATCCTCCATTACATAGATGCCACTGCGCCTGAGCGCTTTTAGCGGAACTCTCATTTCCTTACAGGTATCCGTCCCATAGTAGGGATGAATCAAAATCAAACCGGGATCCGTCTCCAACGCCAGACGAAACAATTCCTCCCCATAAGATAAAAGCCCTCTGTCCACCGTATAAAATACAAGCTCCCATCCCCTGTTCAAAAAAGGAAGGAACACCGAGTCGCACATATAAGCGGGCATCAGGCAGCGTTTGGGAAGATCCGGCTTTTCCCGCTCCAGACTGATGAGCGCCAGCTCGATCGCCTCCCTGCCGGAAGCCGTAAAGCAGCAATGCGCTCTCCCGTATTTTTCCATCTGTGCGAGGTGAAGCCCGCCCTCCGCTCCTGTTTTTACTGTGTCGGGATTGATTTCATAGATACTTCCGATCTCCATAAGCAGTCCTCCGCTTGCAGCCCGTTTTCCCAAACGCACTTTCCCTTATCCTGCCCTCTTACCGTTTCCCTGTACGCTTCCTTAGGTTACGATACGCCCACAACAACTTATAATACGCCATAAACCACAGCGTCGATCTCATCTGCATCCTGATCAGTTTCTTTTCTTCTTCATGGGTCCGCGCAAGATAGTAGGGGTTTTTTTGAAAATCCGGAAACTGCACACGCATTTCCTCCCCCAGCGCCTTGACGAAGCGATATTTTGTGTGCTTCACGCCTGCCATATAGGTAAAGAGCGTATTCACATAAAAGAGGAGTGTAAAGCTGTATTCCAACTCCGCCCGATACCGATCCAGAAAATCGTGCCGCTTTGCCTCTGCAAGCATCAGCCGCCCGGCTACACAGCGGTCTTCACACCGTTTTTCGGAAATCGTGTGCACGGTAGAAGCGTCGTGCTGATAATAATAGTAAAGCGGCTCCTCGATGTATTCAAAATGCTTTGCCAGCAGCAGATAAGAATTTCCCAGCGCATTATCCTCATAAAAGATATGCTCCGGAAACCAAAGCTCGTTCTCTAAAATCATGGAGCGACGGAAAATCTTCACCACCAGACTGCCCCCGTCCAGGATCAGACTGCGCCGCTTCTCATCATCGAGAATCCCTGTCTGCTCCGCCTTATTGTTACGCACTACCTGCCCTACCTTCATGGAATGCTCGTCCGTCAGGCAGTAATCGCAGCCCACCAGATCAGCGCCTGTCTCCTCCGCCTTATTGATCAATCGCTCATACATATCCGCAGTGATCCAATCGTCACTGTCGATAAAACCGATCCAGTCTCCTTTGGCCAGTTTTAATCCAATATTTTTGGCACCGCCCTGATGCTTATTTTCCTCCGAGTGTACCGCACGGATTTTTTCGGGGAAGCGCTGTTCGTATTGCTGCAATATCGTCCACGATTCATCGGTTGAGCAATCATCCACTGCAATGATCTCATAGTCAGACAAAGTCTGATTTACCAGTGAATCAAGACAATATTCCAGTTTCTTTTCCGCCGCCATATTATAAACCGGTACGATGACGCTAAGTTTCATGTCCAGAATCCCCCTGCGGTTTTTCACGCTCCTCCTCTGCCTGTTGCAAAGCAGATACCTTTGCCTCCGCGATCCGCTCCCGCAGCCTTCTTCCCGGATATCCCCACAAAAGCCAAATCAAAATCGTCAGCGCGGATACAATATCCGCAATCACGAAACCTGCCACCGGTCCATATCGCACATAGACCTGGTGCGGCATCCCGTCCCCATTCACCAAAAAGCGGATGCGGCCGCCATTCCCTCGCGTAAATGTTACAGGCACCCCATTCTCATCCTTTGCCCGATAGCCCAGATAGCTTTGGATCGGCAGCTCCAGATAAACCGTGGAATCATTTGCCGTGTAAGAAACCACAGCCTTTGTGCCCTTCTTTTTATAATCGTTCACCGTAATCGCGCCAAAATCGGAGATCACTACGCTGGTCGTCAATTTGTCGTCGGTAGCATCCGTCAGCCGCCACTCATGGGGATAGAACAGGCCCACGCTGGTGCCAAGCTTCGTCTCATGTCCCTTGGTGGCAAGCGCCTGCGCATTTTTGTATGGCATATGGATATTGTCCGTCGGCACCGTGATAATGATAAAGAGATTCAGACCCACAAGCAATGCGAGCACGGCATTCTTGTAGGGCGCCAGGAGTTTGGACCGTTCCAGAGCCGCCACGCCCACAAAGAGGAAACAGGCAGATGCAGGTCCCAGAAACCGCCAGGGAAATTGCAGCATCGTGCCAATATTACGGAAAAAGGCACTCTCCATCAGGGCGCGGCTCGGAAAATAGCCCGTACACAAAAAGGTAAAAACGATTCCCGCCATCAACAGATAGGCTAAAAAGCCGTCCAAATCCGTGTCCCGCTCCCTGCGCTCAACCAGCAAAAAAACAAAACCGACGGCCAGACAGCCGATGAGCGCAAATCCCAGCGAAAAATACTGCTTATTATACAGACTGATGGACTGCGTCAGATTCGAGGGATTGATCGATTGCTCGTAATAACCGCTCCAACGCAGCACCTCTTTATTCAAATCTTCCCTAAAATAGTAATACAAAAAAGGCACGAGATACCAGGCGTTTAGGAGCAGGGAAAGCCCCGCCGCCCTGCCGATCTCGATATAGCGTTTTTCGCGCACGATCCGCACGCAGTAGAACAGCGCCGTAAATACACAGAATGCCATCACATATGCCACGCTTAAAATATGACTCTGCAAAGCGCCCGAAAAACCGATCACCAGATAGTACCACTTTTTACGGTCCCCCATCACGATGTGATAAAGCCCCGCGATTACCATCGGCCAAAAGATAAGCGCAAGTGTCTCCCCCAGATCTCCTCTGTGGAGAATGTTGGTAAAACGGTAAGGCATGAGGGTATATAACACCACTGCCAGCAGCACGCATCGTCTCTCGCGCACCATGGACTTCACCGCCGCATAAGCGCAGACCGCTGTTCCCACGTTCGCAAGTAAAACGATCGTTTTATAGGAAAGGGCCAATGACACCCTGCAAATTCTCAAAAAGGCGCCGATGTATAAAAACAGATAGGGATACATGGCGTTCATATAACCGTTGTTCTGCAGGCCTTCGGGCAGAATATTGACCGGCACCTGCCCGTCCAGAATACCGTCCTTTAATCCCTCCAATCTGGCAAGATGATAGCAGAGATCATCGCCGTTATAAAGGTAGGTCTGCATCAGGGGCGTGGTGGCAAGAAACGCCGCGCCGAGAATCACGCATAAGTCTAAAAGCTGTCCCTGTTTCAAACGGATTCCGTCTTCCATAAAACATTTCCAACCGACAACATACAATGCCAGCACGACCAGCATCATAAAATAAGTGTCTGTATAAAACAGCGTGCGGGGCGAAAAGGTAAGCTTCTTAATAACAAGCGATCCGTTCCCGCTGTAATTGATGCGAAACTGGAGTGCCTTTGCGTCCTTGGAGAGAGTAAACTCTGCAGTCAGCTCCTGTTCCCAACTGTTGATGGGCCAGGCAGCGATCTTATCCCCCTGCTCCCACAGCTCCAACACGCTGTCCTTATCTTCCGCACTGTACACCAAATCGACCTGATAAGTTCCCCGATTCACCACATAGGAGGGGGTGTTCGCCACATTGCCGTACCGCGCAATGGAATTTTGCAATACAAGCGCACTCTCCGAATCGATCAGCCCCACGGAATGCTGTAACTCCGTGCCCAGATAAACGATGGGCTGTTTTCCCTCGTCTCCCAGCCATATCAGCAGCACCGTCAACGCTGCCAGCACAATATATACGATTTTACTTTTCAGCGATACTCCTTCGTTCATTTGAATCTCCATATCAGAGAAGTTTACTGCGATCACACACGATGAGAAATTCGCGAAGGCAATTTCTCATCTGCAGGTGCCGCTATACAGCGTAATATTCCGCGATTTTATATACCGCATCGATCACACTCTCCACGTCTTCATCGCTCATTCCGTAGTAAAGCGGCAGCGTAATGATCTCCTCGTACAATTTTTCCGCATGCGGACAAAGCCCCTTGCAGTAGCCTAATTTCTCATAGTAAGGAAAATAATAAGTTGGTATATAATGCACGTTGCAGCAGACATTCTCCGCCGCAAGCGCCGCAAAAAACTGTTTTCTGTCAATCTTTAGTCTCTCCGGCACAAGGCGCAGGATGTAAAGATGCCTGGTCGTATCCGACTCCGCGATCTCCCGCTGTACAAAAAAGGCCGACGATTCAGAAAACGCCTGATCGTAACGCGCAACTATCTCTTTTCTGCGCGCCGAAAACGTCGGGAGCTTATCAAGCTGGCTGATGATGAGCGCCGCCTGCATATCTGTCATGCGGTAATTATACCCCAACGCGATCTGCTCATAGTACCAGGGTCCGTCGGGCGTATGCTCCATTAAATCTTCTTTTCTGGTAATGCCGTGGGAACGGTACAACAGCAGTTTTTCGTAAAGCGCTTCGTCGTTTGTCAGCACCGCGCCACCCTCGCCGCCGGTCACCGTTTTTACGGGATGAAAACTGAAAGTAGTCATATCTGAAATGGAACCGTTGGCTTGTCCTTTGTATTTCGTGCCAATCACATGCGCACCGTCCTCAATCAGAATAAGCCCGTGCTTTTTACAAACTTCACGAAGCGGATCGAGCGCCGCGGATTGACCTGTGTAGTCAACCGCGACCACTGCCTTCGTTTTCGCTGTGACAGCTGCCTCCACCTTAGCCGGATCGATATTGTAAGTCTCAGGGTCGATGTCCGCAAAAACAGGCCTTGCGCCGCAATAGAGGGCGCAGTTTGCGGAAGCGGCAAAAGTAATGGGCGTCGTGATCACCTCGTCGCCCTCTCCCACGCCCGCGGACAACGCCGCGATATGCAAAGCCGCCGTGCCGTTTGCGCAGACCACAGCGTATTTTGCCCCCGTGAGTGCGCAGAGTTTTTGCTCCAACTCCTCAATCTTGGGTCCGCAGGTGAGGTAATCGCTCCTTAAAACATCCACCACCGCCTGAATATCCGCCTCGTCAATGTACTGGTGCCCGTAGTAGATCGGTTTTTCCCGAACAGACTTGCCTCCCTCAATTGCAGGTAATTCCATACCGTTTACTCCCTTATCCTTGTGAATCTCTTTCTCTGCACGTTTTGCCTATCTTATTTCTCCAGCTCTACGTCTTTTAACAGCGCACGGATATCCTCCACGCTGAGCCATTCGGTATTGTTGTCGGAGCTGTAAGCAAAACCTTCCGCTACCTTTTTCCCGGAAAGATCGGGCTGCTGCTTATCGTTCCACGTCATCTGCGGATAGACGATAAAATGCTTATCATACTCGTAAGTGGTGGCAGAATCCTCCGTCGTCACCATAATCTCATGCAATTTCTCTCCCGGTCTGATCCCGGTCTCCTTGATCTGACAGCCCGGCAGCATCGCTTCCGCCAGATCCGTAATTTTAAAGGACGGGATCTTGCTGATAAAGGTCTCTCCGCCTTTCGCTTCCGTCAATGCCTTAATGACCAATTCCACGCCCTGCGTCAGACTGATCCAAAAGCGCGTCATGCGCAGATCCGTGATCGGAAGCTCCTTCGCCCCTTCCTGAATGAGTCTGTGAAAGAGGGGAATCACCGACCCGCGGCTTCCTGCCACATTACCGTAACGCACAATGGAGAAATTGATATCCTTCGTCCCCACATAAGCATTGGCCGCCACAAAAAGCTTGTCCGAAACAAGCTTCGTCCCACCGTAAAGGTTCACGGGATTTACCGCCTTGTCCGTAGAGAGGGCAACCACCTTGCGCACGCCCGTATCCAGAGCGGCATCGATTACGTTCATCGCGCCGTGAATGTTTGTTTTGATAGCCTCATTGGGATTGTACTCACAGGCGGGCACCTGCTTTAAGGCCGCCGCGTGAATGATAAAATCCACGCCCTCGCAGGCACGCCTTAAGCGTTCCACATCCCGTACGTCACCGATGAAGAACCGCAGTTTTTCCGCGTACTCCTGAAACTCGTTCGCCATCATCCACTGCTTAAACTCGTCTCTGGAATAAATAATGATCTTTTTGGGCTCATAGTGGGTCAGCACATACTTGGTAAAGCATTTGCCGAAAGACCCCGTACCGCCTGTAATGAGTATTGTTTTTCCGTTTAACATATGACTCCTTTCTGCTCATCCTTCTTTATAAGGCAATCGCAAAACGTCTCACAATTTCCTTTTGATGGAATCCGTTTTTATATTCCCAGCTTACGGAACGCCTCCTCATAGGGCGCCTGACACAGTCCGCGTTCCGTAATGATCCCTGTGATCAGGCCGTGATCCGTCACGTCAAAAGCGGGATTATACACCTTTACGCCCTCGGGCGCCATGCGTTCCCTGTACCACATTTCCGTAATTTCCGAAGGATCTCGCTCCTCGATAGGGATCTGCGCTCCCGTTTGGATGGACATATCTATGGTAGACGTCGGCGCGCACACATAAAAGGGAATCCCATAGTGCTTCGCCAACACTGCTACCCCCGAAGTACCAATCTTATTCGCCGTATCTCCGTTTGCGGCTACTCTGTCGCAGCCCACAAACACCAGATTCACCTTTCCCGCCTGCATCACGGCAGACGCCATGTTATCGCAGATCAGGGTGGTATCGATCCCTGCGTCGTGTAATTCAAAGGCCGTCAGCCTTGCTCCCTGTAAAAGCGGTCTGGTCTCATCGCAGTACACGCGGAAATCGCGCAGACCCTTTTCCAAGGCAATATACATCGGCGCAGTGGCAGTCCCATACTTTGCTGTAGCAAGTGTCCCCGCATTGCAGTGGGTGAGAATCCCGTCTCCGGGCTTCATCAGCGAAAAGCCGATTTCACCGATGCGCCTGCTGATGTCCACATCTTCATCGCGTATCGCCTGCGCCTCCGCAAAGAGTCTTTCTTTGATCTCAGGAATCGACATGTCCGCGACCTCCCGCAGCACACGTTCCATTCGATCAAGCGCCCAAAAAAGGTTCACCGCCGTAGGACGCGCCCCTGCCAGATACGCCTTTTTCTCTAAAAATGCGGCCAAAAAATCTTTATGATCTTCCGCTTCGATACGGGAAGCGGCAAGCGCCATGGCATAGCCCGCGCAGACCCCAATGGCCGGCGCGCCCCGCACCCGCAAAAAGCGGATTGCCTCAAAGATATCCTCTATTTTCTCAAGCCGCAGCACCTTTACCGTCCCCGGAAGCAGGGTCTGGTCTAAGATCTCCAGACAGCTTCTGTCCTCCGAAAGGCGCACGGTATCCAAATCCAAAACGTGCATTGTCATCTCCCATCGCAGCAATTTAGCATATGTCGCTTTTGTCCGTTTCCTTTCACGATTGCATACGATCAGCCGTACATTCGCAAAATGCAGGACTTTCAATAAACATCCAGTTTATATTATAGCAGTTTTTAAGGGGGTGTCAAATGCCCCGCCTCAGGGATTTACAGCGCTGTTCCAAGCCGCTCCATCCCCACAATAGTACCATTCCGAACAATACTTATGCCTATACTGCAAGTGGCCTTCCGTCAGCTTAAAATTCCCCGCAGGCAGCCGCATACTCTGCGCTTCTTCATCCTTCACATCATCATAATAGGGAAGATAGATCACCACTGCGTCCGCATCCGCAACCGCCGATTCCCCCAACGGCTCCTCATTTTCAGCGGAAACAAAATAGACGCGGTCATATTCCATCAGCTCGTCTGCTACTGCCCAGATACACCATTCTTCTCCGGGCCGATAAACATAGACCACGGGAATATCTGCCGCCGCCTGCTCTCTCGCCAAGGCAACCGCCCCCCGCGCTTCCGGATAGAGGAACACCACCTCCGCAAACAGATAGCCGCTTGCCACCATCACCAGGCAAAAGACGATCGCCGCCTTCTCCGTAACTTTCCTGTGTCTGATTAAAAAGCCGGCAAACCATCCAATCAAATCGCCGATTAGTTCAAAAACCAGCAATAATACCTTAAACGCAGCAGGGCATAGTCGATAAAGCAGTCCCGGTTTCTCCTCCTCTTTCGCAACGCGCCTGACACCCGCCAAAGATATCGCCTGTCTCCACAGTATATTGCAGGCATAGAGAACGAGTAGCACGACGATCCCGTAAATCGGCAGCTGGTAGCGATTCGAGGTATTGCCCAGAAGCAGCGCTGTCTTGGAAACGGCGATAAAGTAGCCCGCTGCCGTAAAAAACAGCATCCAAAATGCCATGCCAAATCGAGGTGGGTTTTGGGCTCTCTGCCGCCAAACTCTGACCGCCAGCGCTGCCATCACAATCAGGATGATAAAAAAGAAATACCCAAACACATAACCATTCAACAAATCCAGAAAAAAGCCAAGCCGCTCAAAAGTATTCGACAAATCAAAAAAGTTTTGTGTGGCCTGCGCGCCCCGCTGCCCGCGAAACATCTGCCCTGGAAAGGACGGGTAAGTCAGATAAGCCAATCCAAAGGCAATCCCCTGCGCCAAGCCGTACCGCAAACAATTCCAGATTTTTCTCTCCCGCCATAACAGCCACAAACAAAAGGCGCCTGCCAGAAAGAAAAGGAAGATAAAATAATAATACTGGGTCAAAAATCCGAGATAGGTCACGATTGCCATCAGAAGCAGCGTAACGATAGGCAGCCGAACCGATTGTCCATGCGCGTCACTGTTTTCCTGCTTTGCCCGAAGAAGCCCTACGCCGTCTCCTTTCGCGCACGCCGCCCCTCCGCTGCCATTTCCCGCACCGCATATCTGCGCCGCCTGCCTTTCGCCGTCCTCCCGCACCACGCGCACATGCAGGATCGCGCACAGCAGCACAAAGGTCGTGAGCATCTCATACATCCTGATAAACACCACGCCGCTCATGGCCGCCGGGGAAAATCCGTATACCAGATTGACAAGGAGCGTTATGGTCCAATCCTTCTCGCTAACTAAGTGAGTCAACCATGCCAACAGACATAAATTGATTCCGTGGAAAAAGAAGTTCACAGACAGCCCAATCCATTTGGAAAAGACCCCCGGCACAAGGGAGGCCACCGTATGAAAGACCCAATAATACATGGGCGGGTGCACATCCCAGGACTGCACCTCTTTTACCAGTCCATACTGAAATCGTTCATTCGGCAGCACCACGAACTCGTTACGATAGGTTTCCCGCTCCATCCATTTCCCATTCTCCACGTAAAAACCGTTCGTGCGCGCCGTGGAATAATAAGTGTAAAATTCATCCTCGTGAAAACCCTGTTTCTGCGTACAAAAATAGAAGGCCGCCGCCATCTGCACGACCCAGAGAATAAAGAAACGAATATGATATTTTCTTTTACTGCCACTCGTCATGCTCTCAGGTTCCTTTCTCCCGCAATTTCATCTTCCCTGCATGCACCCGCCTGACCGTCTTTGGCGAGGCTGTAAACAACAGCAGATACGCCTTATTCTTTTTCGTCAGATACGGATTTTTTATCGTATCGAAAAGATGTCTGCGCAGATACGTTTTCACCCTTTTATAAAATGCGTTGTCCGCCCGCATCTGCAAAATCGGCACATGCAGCAGATAATCCAACCGCTGATAGAGATTGAAACGAATCGCGTGCGCGTGGAGGGCAGGATACTTTTCATCCACCAACGCCTGCATCCTGTCAGCATTTTCCACGATATCGGTAAATACTCTGGAAAAGCTGTCCTTCGTCCGCGTCCTGGTGGTGCTGGTTTTTCTTGCCACCACATGATAGCCCTGCTTTGGCAGGATCACGATGCCCGTGATCTCCTGCAAAATCTCCACAAGGAGCCTGAAATCCTCATTCAATTCCCCCTCGGGAAAACGATGTGCTCCAAACACTTCGCGAGGAAACAGTTTCGTACAAAAAGAACAGTCTCCCCGATGCAGGAGCAGTTCTTTGATAAAAGTTTCGGCATCGCAAAACCATTCCTTTGCAGGAGGAATACAAACATCCGGCAGGCGGTTGCCATCCTCGTCCACCTCGTCCCTGGAAATCTGCGCTACAGGATAATCTCCTGCCGTCAGCGCCCGCAACAGTTCCTCATAAACATAAGGCTCCAGATAATCGTCACTGTCCGCAAAAGCAAGGTATTCTCCCGTCGCCAACGAAATGCCCACATTGCGCGCCGAGGATGCGCCGCCGTTTTCCTTATGATGGATACGAATGCGAGGATCTGTTTTGGCAAGCTCCTCCACAAGTGCCGCCGTCCCGTCGGTGGAGCCGTCGTCGATCAGCAGGATCTCCAGATTGGGATACGTCTGCGCGCAGAGGGAGCGCACACACTCTTCCAGACAGTTTATGGAATTGTATACCGGCACGATCACACTGATTTTTTTTGCTTCCATTTGTTCCTTTCCATTATGGATTTTGGAATTTACATATTACCCATAACAATCATTTCTTATGGGTCTCTACTTCCCATTGCTAATCAAATTGTTATAAAATTATATCGCCAAAACCATGCGAATCAATATACCCGTTTGATATAAAATAAATTCTAACAGTTTTTCGTCAACTTTGTCATTATGTTTTACTATTCTATCATTAATATTCTTATAAGCATTTATTAGTGGTTGAAATAGCCCGCTTATTCCCGGATCAACTCCTTGTTTACCAAGATACTTACATATTTCATTTTTATTTGTCTCCAAATTTTTTTCATTTCCAAGAAATTCTTGCAGAAAAGTTTCTAAAGCTTTTCGCAAATTATCTGCTACATCTCGAATATATATACCATCTGCATATTGTCTTAACGCCGTTATATATGTTTTTTGTGTCTTAGGATAATTCTGTAACCACAGCAACACCTCTGATACCAACACATCATCAAGTTCTTCTGCTCCTTTAGGAAATACAAAATACCCATCGTTATCTTGTAAAACTTCATATGAGATATTAGATTCATCAAGCATTCTACGCAATATGTTCATGTATTCCCCCTTTTTTAAGGTTTTAAATTCTTTATCATTTTGACAATTGACAAATGCAATATAAAAAGACAAAAAATCTTTCAAATTTTGACTATGTCTATGTAAAACTTTCACAATCTCATTATAATAATCAAATTCAAATAATTCCTGTGTCATCATTATTCCAGATATATTACAAAAATTAAAATATTCTACTTTATCAATTTGAAATTCTGAATTTTCGACAAAATTTTCTAATAGATTAAAAATTTTTGTTATAAAGTATTTAGACTTTTCTTGGTCATCAAATCCAATTTGAAGTTTTTCTCTATAATCCAGCCAATTCATATATATCATTCTCCTATTTTTAACTTCTATAAAAACTATTTCAAAGTCTACTCGTCTCTTCAGAAGCCCTCTTATTGTTTCCTTTCCCTTCTCCATAAATCACTGGGGCCTCCGCTACCATAGACAAATTATGCGGCATCTCATATGTATAAGCACCCGCCTCATCCAGAGCCCTGATGTTCTTCTCCCGCATCTCCCGATAAACGACCTCCGCCAACGCACTCATGATTGCATTATATTTAGCCGTATCCTCAAACAAACTCTGATACGATTCCTGCGCTTCCATATATCCATCCTGCGCTGCCATACCAAACGCTTTAGGGAAAATACTTTCAACAAATATCTGCGGATCAGAAGATTGCGCCATCTTTTTCAACTTCTTATCAGAAAGCAGTTTATCCCTTAATGATGACAGAATAACTTTATCTCCCTCCGTAAAATTACCCTTAAACTTTTCATTAATTTTTGCAATTACCTCATCCAACGGCGTCTTCTCATCCATCCCATTGACACCTTTGTGCTTCGCTGGAACATATACAGTCTTTGCTTCATCCAAAGCTATTTCACCTTGAAATGTCTTTTGTAGCTTATAATATTCCAGTTTCAGCTTACCCTCTAAGTCAATCAGTTCTACAGGGTCTTTCGGCAATAAACCAATTAAGTATGAACAAAATACATACTCCGTCTGCAACTCTTTATCAAACATTCTCAATATCTGTGATATGTAACTATACCATTTAATCAAATTCCGTACCTGTCTGCGGAATTGATATCTCTCATTCTGCGTCTTTTTATTATAGCGGTTGGAAACAGGAAGTAAAATGCTGCTCATCCGCCCCATTGCCCTATCGTCCTGTCTGCCTTTTTTGTAATACACGTCAGTAAATGCTTTAATATCCTCATCCGAGTAAATACCATACGCCCGCAGTTCCCTCTGTGTTTGATATAGTAAATCTGCGTTTACTTCTTCCTCTAGGAATGTTTCCTGATAAAATGGCTGAAATGCATCCTTGATATCCTCCGCCTTATTTACAAAATCTAATACAAAAGTATCTGTCTTGCCCTCGCAAGTGCGATTTAGACGGGATAAGGTCTGTACTGCTTTCACATTCTTTAACTTCTTGTCCACAATCATCGTATGTAAAAGTGGCTCATCAAATCCTGTCTGATATTTTTCCGCTACAATCAGCACATTAAAATTGTCATGGAACTCCGCTTTCGTCTGATTCTCCGAGATATGGGAACCGTCTTTACGTACATTCAGCTTTGATTCCGTATATTCCTCGCTCTTATCATCAATTGCACCGGAAAAAGCCACCAGAATATCCACATCATCATATTTCTTTTCCTCTATGTACCGTTTGATTTCGTGGTAATATCGAACAGCAGCCAGTCTTGACGATGTGATTACCATCATCTTTCCTTTGCCGTCAATCTTATGCCTTGTGGTATCTCTGAACGTCTCCACAATAATCTGTGATTTCTGACTAATATTATAAGGATGCAGTTCCTGATATTTACGGATGACCTTTGCCGCCCTACTGGACGGAACATCAGGATTATCTACCATAGTCTTTGCAATTCTAAAACAGGTATTATAGGTCATATAATTTTGAAGGACATCCAAAATAAATCTTTCCTCAATCGCCTGTCGCATACTATATACATGGAATGGATGAAAAGAGCCGTCCTCCTGCTCCTGCCCAAACATTTCCAGAGTGGTAGCCTTTGGCGTAGCAGTAAAAGCAAAAAAAGATAAATTCTTATGTTTGCCTTGGGCAATCATTTCTTTTACAAGCCTGTCCTCCG